>Ga0208492_1000360_pt1 | contig 40720 bp, 38 predicted proteins | sample Subbioar_CSW14AB_FD_184820 | JGI IMG/M metagenome (GOLD analysis project Ga0208492, IMG submission 184820) | Serpentinite rock and fluid subsurface biosphere microbial communities from McLaughlin Reserve, California, USA - CR12Mar_CSW14AB (SPAdes) | ecosystem: Environmental > Terrestrial > Deep... | reverse complement strand
TTGCATCTGAGGTCGACTGCGCCGATCTGCAGAAATTCAGCTCACAAAGTGGGTTCGATCGCACTTGGTGCGATCGAACCCACTTCCCGCGATGAGCCCAGTGGTGAGACTTTAGTCCGGGGGCAATTCTCCGACGGCTCCTGAGGGCTCAGAGTCCGCAGGTCGCGAGGCCGTTGCCGGAGATCGCCGTGACCGACGAGTACTTCCAGACGTCGTTCCAGTAGCCGGCGTGATACCGCGCCGTCGCGGTCGAGTCGTCGACGATGTAGCCGAACTCCTGCAGACCCGCGGGATACACGTTCTGCGAGCCGATGTAGAACGCCTGCTCGTCGACGGAGATCGCCTTCGCGTGATTGGCGAACAGCGATCCGTCGGGCCACTGCGTGTCTGCGCCGTAGCGTAGTTGCGCGAGGTGGAGCTTGTCGCAGAGCAGCGCGCGGAGCGCCGCGTCGTGCGGGTACTTGGAGCGCGCCTGCATGTAGCTCTGGATGCGGCGCCCGACATCGGTCAGGCTCCAACCGTTCGAGTACGAGGCGTAGGTCGCCGAGAGCCCACCCGCGACCGCACCCTTGTCGCTCAACACGAGGTACACCTGCACGCCGCGGGTCATTGCGTCGGCCATCGCGCCGATCTCGGCGTCGGGCCAGGAGCCGACGGGAATGCCGAAGAAGGGCGCCGTCGCGGGACCGATGTCCTGTTGGGACATCCGGATCGTCGTCTTCGCCGACGCGATCATCGCGATGCGCGCGGCGTCGGCTTGATTGCCGTTGCTCTGGATGCCGGTGCCGAGGCGACCGACCGAGATCACCGTCGCGCCAGGCGCTCCGGCGACGACCGGGAGATCGAACCTCGCAGGGCAGTGACTGGTGATCGAGCCGTTCTCGAGCTGATTGGCCCACACCGACCAGGTCATCCAGGTCAGCCAGGACATGTTGTTGCAGGTGTAATCCCACAGCACGTTGGCGAACTTGTGGGCGTCCACCGCGGCGGAGCCTTCGACCCGCATCGAGAGATCGGCGACAGGGTCCTTGCCCTGGTAGTGCTCCGTCCAGAGGTTGTGGCCGCCGACGAACGCCGTCTTGCCGTCGACCGCGATGATCTTCGAGTGGTTCCACGAAGCAGGCAGATCGCTGGAGCGGAACGCGCCGACGGCGACGCGGATCGGCGAGGTCGCGGCGACGTCGCGCGAGAGGCTCTCGAGCAACGTGGTCGTGTTGACGACCCCCTGGACCGGGAAGTCGCCGAACAACAGACGCATCTTCGGGGGAGTCGCCTTGCGCGACTGGAACGTGATCGCATTGCGCATCGCCGCGAGATAACGACCGTCGGGCGGGAGCAGGCTGGTGACGTCGACGAACTTCTGGCCGCTCGTCATGATCCGGTACATCTCGTCGATCAGCGCGTCGGAGTGGCCGACACAGAGGCTCGCGGGCGTACCGCCGGGGGTCTTGACGGTGGCCAGCACGGGCTTGCACACGCCGCCGCCGGTGCAATCGGTCTGGGCGTTACAACGCTGGAGCGCGAAGTCGGGATCGCAGTTCGTGGTGCACGCCGACGGAACGACGAGCTCGTTCACCGAATGCCCGAACATCGGCTGGACGGGCGTCTGCCAGAGCCAGTCTCCCTCGAGCCGGTTGTCCTTCGTGACGTTCCAGGTCTTGCCGCGCATCGACGCGGACGACGAAAGCGCGCCGAGCACCGCGGTGCTCACGTACGACGACTCGGTGAGCGCGTTCGGTTCGGCGGCCGCATTCCCCTCCTCGTCCTGGGCCGCGTCGGCCGCGCACCCCGAGAGGGAACCCACGATCGCGACGAGCGAAGACACGACGACCCACGACCCACGAATACCGGGCGACGACATGATGATGGACCTCCCCGGCGGCGCTCCTCCCCATCACGGGGGGCGTTGCCGGCTTTGGTCCGCGCCCTAGGCATGACGCATGCCGTCATTGATCCCCGATGAATCACCATTCAGCGGGTGTAGGCCTATTGCATACCTGCAATCACACCGTTGCAGCCGTGCATTCTGCCGCAAAAAACGCGCGTTCTGCGCTCGTTCCGAGACGTCAGGCGGTCAGCCCTTCTTCACGAAGGCGGCCTTGAGGGCCATGGCGCTGCCATCGATCTTGCAGTCGATCTCGTGGTCGCCGTCGACCAGGCGGATGTTCTTCGCCTTCGTGCCCTGCTTCAGCACCTCCGACGATCCGCGCAGCTTGAGGTCCTTGATCAACGTGACCGTGTCGCCGTCGCTCAAGGGCGTGCCGTAGGCGTCTTTGACGACGCGGGCCACTTCGACCGGCGCGTCCTTGGGCCATTCGTGACCGCAGGTGCTGCACTCCCAGCGATCGGGGTGACTGAGGACGTCTTCGAGTGTGCAGACCGGACAGGCGGGATTCGACATGTGGACGGGGGACTGTACCGCGCGAAGCCGAGATCTTCGACCCGAGCACCCGCCGCCGCGCCCGGAATCGGCCGAGTCAGCCCTTCGCCCCTAGCGCCTTCATCCCCTCGAGCGCGAGCGTGTTCTTGGGCGCGTACCCGAGGATCTCGGCGAAGGTCATTTGTGCCTCCTTGGTCTTGCCGGCCTTGAGCTGGGACCAGCCGAGCCCGGCGCGCGCATCGACGTCGCTCGGAGCGTGCGAGAGCACCGTGCGGTAGGCGACTTCGGCCTCGACATACCGAGCCTGGCTGTAGAGGGCGAAGGCGAGGCGGAGGTTCGCGGTGTGGTTGCCCGGGTCCTTCTGGACGATCTCTTTCGCCCTGACCTCGACGTCGGCCCAGCGTCGGAGCTCACCGAGGGGAAGGAGCGCCCCGACCTTCGCCTCGGTCGAGGCAGGATCGAGGGCGCTCGCCTTGCCGTACGCGGTGACCGAATCGGCGTGTTTGCCGAGTCGGTAGAGCAACCAGCCGCGCCGCAGCTGCGCCACGTAGCCGCCCGTTCCGAGGGCGCCGACGCCGTCGAGATCGGTCAACGCGGCGTCGAGCTTGCCGCTCGCCTCGTCGTCGTAAGAGCGCTGGAACTGCTGTGCGTCGGTGGTGCCGATCGCCGTGGCTGCCAGGGGCGCGGCGAGGACCGGGGCTCCCAGCGCGGCCGGCGCCATCATCGGTGCGACGGGGAGTGCTGGCGCGCTTGGATCCTGCCGGAGCTGATTCTGGGAACAGCCAGCAATCAGCAAAAGGGCGGTGACGAGCGCGGGGTGACGTGGATGGGTGAACATGCTCATTGCGATTCTCCTGACCGTGAAGAGGCGGTTTGGGCGTAGAGCGGAAGCCAGGTAGGGGGCTTCGTCGTGTCTTCGAGGCGTGTCGCGGTGTGACGGGTGCTGCCGGTGACGACCTCGAGCGCGATCAATCCACGGGCGCGGGTGAGCGTGGCGGTGGTGGTGACCTGCGGCGTGCCGTCGCTCCGGGTCTTCCGCGATGCGCCGCGCACGACGAGGCGCTCGCCGAAGTGCTCGAGTCGGTAGTCGAGGGTGAACCCCGGGAAGAGCGGGGCCAAGAGCTCGCGGAGCAGCCCCGACCCCAGGGCGCGCGCAGGGAGGTAATCGGTCCAGACCAGCCCGACGGCGTCGTCGAACGGAGCGCGCGGCAGCGCTGCGCGGAGCAGATGCAACACCGAGCGCGACGAGCCGAGCGGGTCGTACGCGGTGAAGCCGTCGTCGGTGCGCGCGAAGTGAAGCGTGGCGCCGCGTTGGCGCGAGCGGAGGACCAGGTTTCCGAGGAGATCGATCTCGTGCTCGATGTGCTCGGCGGCGCCGTGATGATCCTGGAAGACCAGGACCGCCCCCGGCTCGAACCGGAAGAACGACGCGAGCTCGTCGTCGGGCGCCACGTTGCGCACGGTCTCTCCTTCGCAGGGCGTCGCGGCGAGCCTCAGCTCCTCTCGACGCGTCATCGCCACTACGTCCGAGAAGCGGCAGGGGAGCGTCGGCGCACCGAGCTGAGGCGAGGCCTGGAGCTGGAAGTGGAGGTGCGGCCGCGGCGATCGACCCGAGCTCCCGCAGAGGCCGAGCACGTCGCCGCGCCGCACGCCCTGCCCTTCGTACACCCGCGCGCTGCCCTGCGAGAGGTGCGCGACCAGCGAATACAGGCCGGGCGCGTGACAGACGACGACCACGTTTCCCCAGTTGCGCTTCAGGTCCTGCGCCCCGATCGCGTTGTCGGCGACGTCGTTCACGACCTTGACCACCACGCCGTCGGCCGCGGCGAGCACCGGGAGGCGATGGCAGTGGTGCTCGTCCACCGTGGCGCCCTCGCCGCGAAACAGCTGCCCGTCGTCGCCCCGCACCTCGAAGTCGAAGCCGTGTCGCCAAGCGCCCTGGTGGGTGAGCTTGCCATCGACACCTTGGGTGCAGGTCCATGCGCCGCGGAACGGGAGGTGGAACGCGACCGCGTAGAGAGCCTGGAAGCGGGCGAGGCGCGATTGGAAGTACGCGAGGTTCTCCTCCGGGGTACCGGGCACGAAGTCCACCGACTTGGGCAGGCGATCGAAGACGCGCTGACGCATCGCGAACAGCACGAGCAACACGCTCGCGTTGAACGGCAGGATGAGGGCCGGGAGCCCGAGCCGGCCGAGCAGCCCCGCGCTGCCGAGGGCGAAGGTCACGGCGCCGAGCGCACCGACCATGGCCAAGCCGAACGAGGCGGCCGACGGGACGAAGAACACGCCCCCGAGCGCGATCGCAGCGAACGACGCGTTGAGCACGAGCGCGTGGACCAGCGGCGCGTCGAGGAGCGCCGGTGAGACCCGACCGAGCAGGAACACGAGCCCCGCGGCGGAGACGGCGAGCAGCGCTGCGATGCGGCTGTGCAGGACCAGCGCGACCAGCACCAACGCACCGGCATCGGCCCGCGGAAGAAACAGGAGCGAGCCGAGCCCCTCGAGCGCCGCGATCGGGATGCTCGAGCTCCCCGACGCGACCGGGTGCACCGCGGAGAGACCGAACGCTTGCGGGACACCGAGTAGGAGCCACCACGTGGCGACGAACGGAAGCGTCAGGACGGGCGGTGCGCCGACACGATGCGCCGTCGACACGAACGCCGCACTGACCAGCACACAGACGATCGCACCGAAGACGACCAGCACCGCCGACGTCACGCCGAAGACGTAGGCGTGCGCGAGACCGAGGCCGACGAGCAGCGCGTTGTATCCGTACGGACCGCTCGAGGTGACCTCCTCACCCAGACCGAGCCCTCGGGTCGCGACGGCGGTGGACGCGACAGCGAGCAGCCCGAAACCGAGCGCCCGCGGGTCGGTCGCACAGGCGGCGAGCAGAGCCGCGCCGACCACCCGCGAGCGAGAGAAGAGCAGCTGCGCGAAGGTCGCGAGCACTCCGTCCACGGCGCGGAGCAGGATCATCGAGCGAGCCACTCCGGAACTCCCTCGTGCGAGGTGAGATCGGAGACGTCCTCCGCCCGCCGGATGCGCGCGACCCGGCCGCCCTCGCCCACCATCACGATCGCGGGACGCGTCGCGATGAACTGCATCCACTGCGTGACGTTGTAGGCGCCGACGTTGCGGAACACGACGCGCTCGCCGACCGAGAACGGCGGCAGCTTGGCCGACTCCCGCAGCACGTCGATGTTCATGCAGAGGGGGCCGTAGAGCACGGTGGGCTCGGGCATGCCGCGCGTCTCCTGCGCGGGCACCACCGCGTGGTCGTACCAGAACGAGGTGAAGAGCAGGTTCACTCCGGCATCGAGGACGAGCGCTCGTTCACCGCCCGGAAGACGCTTGGTGGCGTGCACCGAGCTGACCAGGTAGCCCGCGTCGTCGACCAACGCGCGCCCGGTCTCCAAGACGAGCGTCGGCGTCTCCTTGGCCGGGTAGTCGAGCTCGGCGAGGCCATCGCAGATCGCGTCGGCGTAGCGCGCGAACGAGGGGCTCGCCTGCTCACCGAGCAGGTAGGTGCCCTTGAGCGTGTTGGGGGACGCGAAACCGCCGCCGAGATCGAGGAACGAGAGCTTCACTCCGTGTTGGGCGCGGATCTCGTTGGCGAAGCGCGCGAGCTTGCGCGCAGCCATTCCGTGCGCGTTGGGGTCGAGGATGAACGTCCCGATGTGCGTGTGGAGGCCGAGCAGCTCCATCCGGTTGCTCGCGACGACCCGCGCGACCGCGGTCTTGGCCTGCCCCGACTCGAGGTTGAGCCCGAAGCGGCTCCAGGCCTGCAGCCCGTCGATCGCCATGTTCACCCGGACGGCGACCCGCGCGCGCTTGCCCACCTGCTCGGCGACGTGCTCGATGCGGGCGATCTCGTCGAGGTTGTCGATGTGGAGGATGGCCTCACCCGCGATGGCCTCCGCGATCGCCGCATCGGGCTTGAACGGCCCGTTGAAGTGGATGTGATCCGGCGATACGCCCGAGCGAACCGCCTTCTGGAACTCGAAGGGCGAGACGACCTCCGCCCACGCGCCCTCGCGGTGGAACGTGCGGCAGACCGCCTCGAGGTAATTCGTCTTGTACGACCAGGCGATGCGAACGCGGGGATGGCGGCGGGTGAACGCGTCGCGCAGCTCGCGGTAGCGGCTGACGAGGGCGCGCTGCGAGAACACGAACAGCGGCGAGCCATGCTCGGCGACGAGCGAATCGATGGAGACACCATCGATGTGGGTCAGCGGTCGCACGGTGTCCATCCGCCCGAACTTGTTCATCAGCCCCATCTGGTGACGGACGATCCCGGGACGCTCGTAGGTCGGTCGATTCACGACGGTTGCTCCTGCGCTCATGCGGCACCTGCCAATCGGGGCTTTCGAACCTCGCCCGCCATCACGATCCGCTCCATGTCCTCGATGCTCGCGATCTGATCGATCGAGATGCGCACGAACATCTTCCCGACGTCGTAGTCACGCATCGCCTTCGGTCTGCCGCCGAGAGCGAGCTCGGCGATCGCGCGCGGCAAGTTCACCCCGGCCGCGGTCGCGAGGTGCACCCACGCCGGCAGCCGCGGGTTGATCTCGAGAAGCTGGTAGCGCCCTCGACGGTCGCGGATGACCTCGACCTCGAACGGTCCGCGCCAACGGCTCGCCTTCACGAACCGCTCGGCGACGGCGAGCAGCTCGGGGTCCTTGATGGTGATGCCGGCCCAGCCCTTCCCCTTGTCGGTGATCACCAGCTTCTTCATCGGCACCGCGCCAAGGAGACCGCCCTCGCCGTCGCCGAGGCCAATCACGTTGAGCTCTTCGCCGGCGACGGCCGCCTGGACGATCACCGGAACGCCCCACTGCGCGACCACGTGGTGAAACGCAGCGATCGCCTCGTCGAGGCAGGTGACGAGCTTCGCACCGTAGAACACCCCTTTGACGAAGAAGGGATACGGAACGCGCTCGTGCACCCGCGCGAGCTCGTGCACGCTGGTCACGACCGCAGCCTCGGGGACGTCGAGCCCGGCCCGACGACCGAGGTCCGCGAGGTTGGCCTTCGAGCGAAGATCGAGCTGCTCGCGGGTGGGGAGGAACGTGCCGATGCCCATCGACCGGAGCTCCGCTTGCGACGAGATGAACGCAGGGAGCTCGGCGTCGAGCGTCGGAATGATCACGTCGATGCCGACCCGCTCATGGATGTACTCGAGCCGCGCCAGATAGACCTCGAGGCTCGACGAAGGGTACGGCAGGAGGAACACGTCCGAGACGAGGTCCTTGGCGTAGATGCCTGGGTCGAGCGCGTCGTAGGCGAGCCCGATGTGTTGCTCGCCGGGCAGCGCGCCTTCGCGAAGCGAGCGCATCACGCCCACGCCCGGCGCAGGATTGTCGGTCGCGTTCATCCCGGTGACGGCGATGGTCTTCGCCCTCATGACTCGACCTCGAATTCGGTGGGGACGAGGCCGTGGCCGCGCAGGGCGTGAACGAAGTCACGTACTTCGTCCCGGGCCACCTTCGAGGCACTCGCGAACTCTTCGTCGAGGAGCTCGACGATCCGGTCGATCGACGAGCCGTCACGGAGTGCGCGAAGCACGACGAGGCCAGTGGCGTTCACGGTGAACGTTGCACCGGTGGTTGGATCGAACACGAAACCCGTCTCGCTGATGGCGAGGTTGGCGAGCTGGTTGGATTGGGACATGAGCCTCCTGAACGAGTTCAAAATGTGATCACCGGGCCGACCGAGAACGTCTGGATGGCACGGCTCTTGGACGTGGAATCGACGTGGAGACGGTCGTAGGCGTACGCCGCCGTCACCCCGAAGCTCTTGCTGAACGGAATGCGAATGCCGGCGTGGGCGCCCCACTCGATGCGATCGGAGATGTCGTAGACGACGGACCTGTCGAGGTACGCCGGACGCTCTTCGAGGCCGTACCTGCCGCCGGCCCAGAGCGAGAGGCCGGGCCAGTCGAGCAAGACCGAGAGGCTCCCGCTCACCAGCGTGTCGCCGCTCGCACCCTGCACGGCAAAACCAGGGACGAGCCGCAGGGGGCCGACGATCGGAATCGTCCACGAGGGCGCGATTCGCGTGATGGTCCGGTCCCCATAGACACTCACCGAAGCGTCGACCTGGAGATCCCCGAAGAGGGTGTATCGACCCACCACCGCTGCGTGCTTGGAGGTACCCGTGACGCCGCTGCCGTCGGCGACGACGGCCGTATGCAGTCCCAGGCCGAACGTCGGCGACGACCACGCGGCATGCGCGTAGACCTCGTGCTGCGCGAAGGGCGACACCCGCGACACGCCGTGGGTCGCCACATGCAAGTAGCGATAGGAGAGCCCAAGCGCCCAGTCCGAGGAGACCCGCACCGAGGCGCGCGCCAATACGCCCTGTGCGCTCGACTTCGCCCGATCGCCCGGAAAGAGCGATTGGACGTAGCTCACCCCGAATTCGGCCGTCTCGCCCGCACCGAGCTTCGCGCCGGCGCAGGCCGCGAGGACGTCGGCCACGCGAGGATCCTGCTCGATCGAGCGGAGCTCGCGCGTGGCCTCTTCGCATCGCAACCTCATGACCAGCGACCAGGCGAGGCCGAGCCGGGCATCTACCGAGGCCGGTGCGCGCGCGAGGGCCTCGCGATAGGCCCGCTCCGCGTCGGCAAAGTCACCCGCCGAGTACGTGTACCAGGCGAGCAACAGCGCAACGTCGTAGTCCTGCGGATACGCCTCGACGACGGGAGCGAGAATGCGAACCGCTTTACGGAACTGCCCGTGTTCGGCGGCGTCTCGAGCGCGCGCCATCGCCTCGTCGTACGTCTCGACGTGCTCGCCGCCCTCCGCGAAGGCGACGGTGGGGCTCAGAGAGAGCACCAACAGACAAAGAACGACTGACGAGATGAAACGCACGATGGACGTCTCCCGATTCGCGCTCGTGCCTCGAGGCAACGGCGCGTGAGCCATGGGTCGTGGCGAAGGCACGCCACGCGCGTATGCACTCGCGCCTGGCGTCGAGTGCGAAGTCTGACGTGAGCAGTCGGAGGGAGAACGCCGAGAAGAATCAGCTCAATCCATCCGACGGCAGCAGAAGTTCCACGAATTCCCGCGAATCAACGAAGAGGACGTGGGTCTATGAGCTCAGTTGCACGAGCATGCAGAATTGATCAAACGGTGCGTCGGCAGGCGAACGACATGGGGTCTACTCGGGTGATTGCTCCCACCCGGGCCATCCGTCAGGGAATCTTCGCCTTGACCCGCCCGCGCACGTCGGGTCGCATCCGGGCATGCGTTTTCCCATCAAGATCACCGAGAACTTCCTCATCGAGCCGATCATGCACACGTTCGGCGCGAAGGCCGACGTCACGTTCGTCGAGCTGGAGGGCGGCAAGCTGCACGTGAAGATGGGCGGATGGTTCGACGAGCAGCTGGGCATCGACGAGATCGCGTCGTTCGCGCCGTCGAGCTGGCCCTGGTGGGGCGGCCTCGGGGTGAAGCTCCATCACCACGGCGTGGGCGTGGTCGGCTCGACCGACGGCGTCGTGAACGTGAAGCTCAAGGCCCCACGCAAGGTCTCGGTCGCGTTGATCCCCGTGCAGTGCGAGCAGCTCTGGCTCTCGCTCGAGAACCGCGAGGGTTTCCTGGAGGCGCTCGCCGCGGCGACGAACCTGCCCGTCTCGGAGCACTCGCCCTTCTGAATCAGTACGGGCAGCCGTCGTGCACGCAGTCGCCCCTGTCGTCGAAGACGGCCGCGAAGTCCACGTTCCATCCGCAATGTTCGCCGAGGTGAGCACAGATCGCGACGGCCTCGTCGAGCGCGTCCACGTCGGTGTAACAGGTCGGGTGCTCGTCGTGATCGATGTGGTAGGCGCAGACCCGGAACCGGCCGACCGGTGCCGTGATCTTGCCTTCGGGGGTGCGATCGAACGAGACGCCGTTCGTTGCCACGAGCGGATCTGTCGACCAGTCGATCCACGCGCGTTTCATCCCGACGTGCCGCCGTTGCAGATGCTCTTCTCGACCATCTGATAGAGGACCGAGTTGCACGTGCCGGCCTTGCACGTCCACGACGAGCACTCGGCGTTGTCGGCGCAGGTCTCGCCCCCCGCGAGCCCGTCAGCGCACTTGCCCGCCACGCAGGTGTGCGAGTAGCCGCAGGCGATGTAGTTCGAGCTCGTGCAGTCCGCACCGGGGGCGAGCTCCTTCCTGCAGGCCGACGTCGCGCCGGTCAGATCGCAGTAGAAGCCGTCCGGGCAGTAGCGCAGCGTGGAGCCGGTGAAGTTGCACGGGCCGCCCTCGACGGCGAGCATCGACACGCGGCACTTCTTGGCCGCCTGATCGCAGTAGGCGACGCTCCCCGGCGGCGAGTTGCACTCCACCGCGCTCGTGCACGCCGAGCCGGGCGCTTTGGTTCCGTTGAACAGCTGCGCGCACGCGAGCGACGACTCCAAGTAGGGAATGAACTCCTGCTGGCACTTCGCGATCTGCGCCGTCCACGACTTCGCGCACTCCTCGAGCTTGCTGTCGTCATAGGTCGCGCGGCCGAGCGTGACGGCGTCGATCCGCGCGGTGCAGTAGGCCATGGCCGCTTCGCGACAGCCACCCCCTGCGTAGGGGATCGCGAGCGTCTTGCAGCACGACTCGGTCGCCGCGCCGCACATGGCGTCTGCGAGCCGCTTGCAGGTGCGCTCCTCGGTCGGCGGCAACGTGCCGGTGTCGCTCCCGACCTCGGACGTCCCGGAATCGACCGCCACCGTTCCCGTGTCGGTCGTGCCGGTGTCGGCCTCCGTGGTCGCTGGCGCCTCGTTCACCTTGCCGGAACAGCCCAGGGCGAAGAGCACGAACCAGAGGCTGCGCGCGGTCATCTCGACATTCTACGCCGAGTCGGGTGCGGCGCATCACACCTTACAGCGCTCACCCCGGGCAGACGCTCGCGCCCTCGATGCACACCGAGCTGGTCCACCCCGTGGGCGTGCAGAATCGGGAACCCGCGCCGCAGTCGTCCGACGAGCGCGCCGGGCGATATCGCTTGCAGCTGCCGTCGGCGCACAGTTGGTCCTTGCCGGTGCACTTCGAGTTGCACCCGCCGCAGTGGTTCGGGTCGCGGAGCGTGTCGACGCACGAGCGCACGTTCGGATCGCTCGGCTCGGTGTTCACCGCGCACTCGATGCGGCCCGCACCGGTGCACGCGCTCGCTGCCGACGCTGCGTGATAGGTGCAGACGTTGTCGACGCACACGCCGACCTGGCTGCTCGAGTAGCAGCGCACCCGGGTGGTCACGCTGGTGCCCGAGTATTTGTAGCAGTGATTGCCGTCATGCCCGGTGTCGATGCAGACCGCGTCAGCCGGACAGGTCACGTCGTAGATCGAGCCGCCGTACTCGAAGCTCCAAGGCTTGCACGCGCGGAGCGCGCCCGCGCACACGGCGTTGCCTGCGCTGCACGTCTGCGAGGAGTCCGCCACGGTCACGCCGCACGCCTTGCAGTTGAGCGGGTCGGTGTCGAGATAGGTGCACACGCCTTTGCATTTCGTCGCGCCTGCTGCGCACTCGCACGCTCCAGCGACACAACGCGATGCCCCCTCGCACGGCAGGCAGCTCGGGCCACATCGATCGCGATCGTTGCAGCTTTCCGAATCACCCGGCGCGACGTCGAGCGCACCGTCTTCGACCGCGCCGTCGTGGCGGTTCGCGGAGTAGTGGTCGAAGTCCTGCAACAGCGAGCAGCCGAAGAGGAGCGAGACCACCGACGCTGCGACCAGCCGCATCGCTCCGTAGCGTACGCCGCGTGTGACAGGGGGTGGGGGTCGACCACCCACCTGGCGCAATTCGGGCGGCATTTCTCGACGTGTCGCATCAATGTGACGCCGCCCCAAGCGGGAACGGCCGTTGCTAGGCTCGTCAGGATGCTTCGTTCGTTCGCATCGGCCTTGGTCGCCTCGCTCGTCGTCGGTCTCACCGGGTGTGCGCTCGAGGGCGCGCCGGAGGACCTCGAGCGCGAGGCCGAAGGCGTCACGAGCTGCACCATCAAGACGGCGACGGGCTATCGCTCCGGCAGCGCGTTCACCATCAAGGTCGTCACCATCGACGGCAAGCCGGTCGAGCTCGCGACCGCGATGGCCTACGTGCGGATGCAGAACGCCGCGGCGAAGGCCGGCGTGAAGATCCTGATCGTCAGCGGGTTCCGCACCATGGCCGAGCAGAAGTATCTCTACAACTGCTACCTCACCGGCTCGTGCAACGGCGGCAACCTCGCGGCGAAGCCCGGGTACTCGAACCACCAGAGCGGACACGCGCTCGACCTCAACACCTCGGCGTCCGGTGTGTACTCGTGGCTCTCCAAACACGGCGGGAGCTACGGCTTCAAGCGCACCGTGCCGAGCGAGATCTGGCACTGGGAATACTGGGGTCCGATGATCGCCGGTCCGTGCACCGACGGCGACGGCGACGGAATCCTCAACGACAAGGACAACTGCCCCACCGTCTCGAACAAGACGCAGACCGACCTCGACAAGGACGGCAAGGGCGACGTCTGCGACACCGACAAGGACGGCGACGGCGTCGCCAACGACAAGGACAACTGCCCGGTCGTCTCGAACAAGGCGCAGACCGACACCGACAAGGACGGCAAAGGCGACGCCTGCGATCTGGACGACGACAAGGACGGCGTCCCCGACGCGAAGGACAACTGTCCGCTCGTCGCCAACCCCGATCAGGACGACCTCGACAAGGACGGCAAGGGCGACAAGTGCGACACCGATCGCGACGGCGACGGCATCGCCAACGACAAGGACAACTGTCCCGACGACGCGAACAAGGATCAGGTCGACACCGACGGCGACGGCAAGGGCGACGCGTGCGATCCGGCCGCCCCGCCGCCCCCCGGAGGCGAGCCGTCGACCGACACGCCAGGTGCCCCGGCGGTCGACGACTGCGCGACGGGCGACTGCGGCGACAAGACCACCGAAGCGCCCGGTGAGACCTCCGATCTCGGCGAGGGCAACCCTGCCGAAACGCCCGCCAGCGAGGAATCGGGCGGCAGCTGCTCCATGGGCGCACGCGCCTCGGGAAGCGCCTCGTTTGGCCGGCGTGCAGGTAGCACGCCGGCACTTCCTCCCTTCGAGTCGATCGCCCTCGTCGGCCTCGCTTTCGCGCTGATGCGTCGGCGCCGTTCCTCGCGCTGAACTACAATGCAGGGGCTTGTCCCCGCCGAGGCAGATCGGGCGCTATGCGCTCCACGAAGAGATCGCCTCGGGCGGCATGGCCGCGGTGCACCTCGGCCGACTGCTCGGTCCGGTCGGCTTCGCCCGCACGGTGGCGATCAAGCGGCTGCACCCGCAGTTCGCCAAAGACCCGTCGTTCGTCGCGATGTTCCTCGACGAGGCGCGGCTCTGCGCACGCATCCGGCACCCCAACGTGGTGCCCACGCTCGACGTGGTTTCCCTCGAGGACGAGCTCTTCCTCGTCATGGAGTACGTCCACGGCGACTCGCTCGCGCGGCTGGTCCGCACCGCGCACGACCGCGGCGAAGAGGTGCCGATCGAGGTCTCGGTCGGCGTGATGATCCACGCGCTCCACGGTCTGCACGCGGCCCACGAGGCGGTCACCGAGCGCGGCACGCCGCTCGAGATCGTGCACCGGGACGTCTCGCCGCAGAACATCCTCGTCGGCACCGACGGCGTCGGCCGCGTGCTCGATTTCGGCATCGCCAAGGCGACCTCGCGCCTGCAGGTCACCGAGGAGGGCCAGCTCAAGGGCAAGCTCGCGTACATGGCGCCCGAGCAGCTCGAGCGCGACGACGTCGACCGCCGCGTCGACGTCTGGGCCGCGTCGGTCGTGTTGTGGGAGCTGCTCACGGGTCGACGCCTCTTCGTCGGCGATCACGCCGCGCGGCTGATGAAATCCGTGCTCTCGGAGCCGATTCCCAAGCCGAGCGAGTACGCCTCCGACGTCCCCGCGATGCTCGATGAAATCGTGTTGATGGGGCTGTCCCGCGATCGTGAGGCTCGCTTTGCCACCGCCCGCGAGATGGCGATCGCCCTCGAGGCGACCAGGCTCGCGGCGCCCCAGCACGCGATCGGCGCGTGGGTCGAACGCGTCGCGGCGGACTCGCTCGGCACCCGGGGCGGCCGCCTCGCAGAGATCGAAGGCGCCGTGCTCACGTCGCCGAACGCACTCGCTGTCACGGACGCCGCGACCAGCGCGACGCTCCCGGGCGACGGAACGCTATCGAACACGGAGCGCGACGCGCGCGAGCCGCGGCCCCGACGACGTCTGGCCATCGGGGCCGCGCTCGTCCTCGTCCTCGCGGCCGCGACCGTGTCGCTCGCCACGCGCTCGACTCCGACCGTCGAAGCCCCCATGTCTGCCGCGCCCGAGCCTCTCCCCGCGGCCCCACCGCAACCCGCGCCGCCGCCGAGCGCCGAGCCCGCGCCTTCGCCCAGCGCTCCGCTCAGCCCTTCGGTGAGCGTGCCGTCGAGCGTGCCGGCCGCGAAGCCCAAACCCTCCAAGCCGAAGCCGAACTGCTCGCCGCCCTACAAGATCGGTAAGGACGGCGTGAAGGTCCCGAAGCTCGAGTGCCTGTGACGTATGATTCCGGCGTGCGGCTCCTCGCTCCGCTTCTGACCTCTCTCGTCGTGCTCACCGCGTCTCCTCCAGCCGCACGCGCCGTGACGCCCGCCGATCAAAAGGTCCGATGCGCGAACGCCTACGAACAGGCGCAGCGCACCCGCAACGAGGGGCACCTGCTCTCGTCGCGCGCGCACCTCCTGGTCTGCACCGAGGATTCGTGTCCCGCGGTGCTCCGCACCGAGTGCATCAAATGGCTCGGCGAGGTCGACCAGGCCATGCCCACCGTGTTGATCGTCGCCGACGTGGGCGGCAAGGAGGTCGCGGACGTCGCGGTGCGCGTCGACGGAAAGCCGCTCCTCGAGAGTCTCGACGGCAAGGCCCTGCCCATCGATCCGGGTACCCACACGTTCCGCTTCGTGCGAGCCGGGAGCGCTCCGATCGAGCAGACGGTGCTGATCCGCGAGGGCGAGAAGCGGAGGCCCCTCGTGGTGTCATTCGCGGCGCCGAACGCTCCTCCACCCCCTGCCCCCGAGCGACCGAAGGTCTCGTCCTCCTCCGTGCCTGCGGCGACCTGGGTGCTCGGCGGGGTCGGGGTCATCGCCCTCGGCGTCTCGGCGCCGCTGTACATCTCCGCGTACGGACAGAAGTCCACGCTCGACGCCGATCCCTGCGCTGCGGCGGGGACCTGCGATCCCGAGCGCGCCTCGGCCGTGAAGCGCCGCTTCGCGTTTGGCGACGTCGCCGCCGTGATCGGTGTCGCGGCGCTCGGAGGCGCGGCGCTCGTCTGGCTCACCACGCCCTCGACGCCCGTCGCGGCGGGCATCGCGCCGTTGCCCGGTGGCATCGCCGGCACGTTCCGCGTCGCGTTCTGATCCGAAGGACCTCGCTTGATCCACTTTCCCGATTCCGATCCCAGAGCGTCGATGCCGTCCCCACGGCGTGATCAACCGCATTGCGCTCGAGCGTGGACTCGATCACGCTCGGGCGGGGAATGGGCGATCGGTGGCGTCTGCTGCAGGCGTTCGTCGCGCTGACGATCGCCATCTGGATCGTCGGCGTGAGCGTGCAGCTGCGCGCGCCCGACTTCGGCTACGGCGACTCGGCGCGCGGCGATGGGACGATGCTGGTCACCGAGGTCGATCCCGGCGGCCCGGCGGCCCGGGCCGGGCTGCGTGTCGGTGATATCGTCGCCGCCGATCCGGGTGTGCCGCTACATAGCCCGTTCACCGAACGGGAACTCTTGGCGCGCGTGCGGCTGTTGCGGAGCGCGCTCTTGGCGCGGCGTCTCCCCATCACCGTACGCCAGGATGGTGTCGAGCGCCACGTCGTCGTCGTCCCGACCGGGACGACGACGACGGACGCCACCGTCCGGCACCTGCGTCGCATCGCGCCGCTGTGGCTGCCGCTGTTCGCGTTCTTCTCGATGGCGATCCTCCTCGCGCGACGACCGCGCTCGCCCCGTCCGGAGCACGAGCTCGACGCACGACGGCGTGTCGCCTGGGGATTCGGGTTCATCGCACCTGCGTTCGGATTCAACTGGCCCCAGCCGGGTTGGCCCGCATGGCTGCAGCTGCTCGCAGGCGTCGTGACCAACGTCGGTCCGCTTGCGTCGATGCTCCTGCTCGCATCGTTCGCCTGGACGTTCCCGCAGCGCGGGTCGCTCGCGCGCGCACGCTGGCTGCACGTGGCGGTGCCGGTGCTGGCGGCGATCGCCGCGCTCAACTCCGTCCTCGAGGACTGCGGTCTCGTGCGTTCGCCGTTCCGCGGAAACGCTGCGCAGTTATACGTCGATTGTGCGCTGCTCGTTCTGCTGATCGCCGGCCTCGTCTGGCAGCGGCGCCACGCGCGCAACGCCGTCGAGCGGCGCCAGGTCGACGTGGTGCTCGGGGCCTTCGTGTTCTGCCTCGTCGCGGCCGCATCGGTGGCGTCCAACGCATACGGGGCGACAGGCTCGGTGTGGCGGTTCCAGCTGACCATGGCATCGTGCGTCGTCATCCCGATCGCATTCGCGGTGGCCGTCGGCCGTCAGGGTCTGTTCGCCTTCGACGCGTTCGCGGTGCGTACGCTGATCTACTCGATGGTGACGTTGGTTTCGCTGTTGACCTACCTGATCGTCGCCGAGGCCATCGTCCAATTGTCTCCCGGTGCGCGCGGTGACTTTGCGCGGTGGGCGGCGCTCGCGATCGCGATCGTCATCGCAGCGCCGGTTCGGGCGGCGACCGAGCGCGGATGGGACCGTGCGTTCGGCCGCGACTCCGCCGCCTTGCTCGCGCGCTGCTTTCGCCTGGTCGGCACCCTCGAACGCGCGAGCCATCAGCAAGCGATTCTCGGCGCCGTGCGCGACGAGCTGCAAGTCGAGCGCGCAGAGATCGTGAGCGCGAAGCTCACGCGTCGAGTGGTCGAGGTCGTGTCGCTTCATGACGCACAGCTCGCCGACGAGCTCCTGCTCCGCGGGTACGACGTCTTGATCCGGCTCGCGAGCGACGACGCACCGTGCGAGCTGGCGCTCGCGATCTCCCGCCCTCCGACGCTCGGCATCCTCGGCGAGGCCGAGCGCATCGCGCTCGAGAGCCTTGGCAACGCGATCGGCGCCTGGGTTCGTGGTCACCAAACAGAGCGAGAGCTGCGCTCCCGTGTTCACGACGCCGAAACCTCACGCAAGCGCATCGCAATGGACCTCCACGACGGCATCGGCGCGACGCTCGCGGCGGCGAAGGTGATGACGCAGCTGCTTCGCTGCGACGCCACCCCGCGCGGCTCCGCAGATCCGCTCTCGTCGCTCGAACGCACGTTGGCCGAGGGCCTCGATGAGCTGCGCACCACGCTCGCCAGCCTCGAGGACGAGTCGACGAGCTGGGACGAGACGATCGCCCGCCTGCGTCGCCACCTAGGTGACGTCTGCAGCGGCGCCGGACTGGAGCTCGAGCTTCGCGTCTCGTCGGGCGAGAGCGCCGCCCCTCCGGCGGCGACCCGTCTCGCGGTCCTTCGTATGGTGCAAGAGGCGCTGACCAATTCGGTGCGACACGCGCGCGCACGCACTGTGCGCTGCTCGATCGACTCGACCGACCAGGCGGTGCTGCTTCGATACGAGGACGACGGCGTCGGGCTGGGAAGCGACCGCGATCACGGTCGTGGCCTGCGCAACATGATCCGACGCGCGCGCGAGCTCGGCGGCTCCCTCAGGTTCGAACGACCGGAAGCTGGCGGGCTGCGCATCGTGGGTGCACTGCCCTCCAGTGCGCGGCCAGAGCCACACCACGGCGAGGTCGCATGAACGTGCGATGGCCGTCGCCGGAACGCTCGGCCAACATGGGCACGAGCATGCCGACGGTCCTCATCGTCGACGACGATTCTCGCATCCGGCAGGCGGCCCGGCTCCTGCTCGAGAGCACGGCGTTCGAGATCGTCGGCGAAGGGTCGAGCGTCGATGAGGCGCGCGCGGCGCTCCATTCAGCTCGGCCCGACGTGATTCTGTTGGATCTCGGCCTCCCCGATGGCTCGGGGATCGAGGTGCTCGAGTTAACGCGCAGCGCGACGAACCGGCCAGTCGTGATCGTGCTGACCGTGTTCGACGACGATGCGCACATCTTCGATGCGCTTCGGGCTGGTGCCGTTGGATACCTGCTGAAGGACGAAATCGTGCACCGGTTGGTCGCAAGCGTGACCGAGGCCCTCGAGGGGGGCGCGCCGATGTCCCCGTCGGTCGCGCGTCGCGTGCTCCAGAGCTTCCACCAACCCGCCGCAGGCCCCGCCGAGGAGGAGCTCACGCCGCGCGAACGCGATGTGGTCGAGCTGATCGCGCGCGGCTCGACCTACATCGAAGTCGGGCGCATGTTGGGTGTGAGCACCAACACGGTCCGCTCGCACATCCGGCGGGCGTACGAGAAGCTGCACGTCTCGTCGAAGACCGAAGCGACGCGCGAGGCCCTGCGGCGCGGCATCGTCAAGCTCTGAGAGATGATGTAGTTTCGAGGCTGCATTCCCAGGGCTCACGGGTTCGCGTGACTACGCATCGCCGTCCGCATCGCTGCGAACGTCGCAAGCCTAGCTTCCCGATGCGCGGGTGGTCGGGACTCGCACCCGCTGGACGAGCAGACCAGCCTGCCTTGTCCGCACTGGATCGCCTGCCCCTGTGGACGAGTCACGACAGCCAGAACCAGAAGCGGACGCTGCGGAAGTAGTCTCCCGCAGCGGCCGCTCGGTGAACGGCGCCTCGCGCTCGGACGCGATCACTTGGGCGGCGCGAGCGACGGTGGCGCAGCGGCTGTGGCGGGCGGCGCAGCGGCGGCAGCGGGCTCGGCGGCCGGCGGCGCAGCGGGCGGCGGCGGCCCAGCGGGCGGCGGCGGCGCAGCGGGCGTGGCCGGCGGCGCGACGACCGGCGGCGTGGAGGCGACTGCGGCCTTCGGCTTGCGCTTGATGATGTTGCCGCGCACGCGCACCGTGGAGCAGTCGGGGAAGAGCCCGACGAAGGTGAAGATGTTCCACGTGCAGTTCTCGGCCTTGACAGAGAGGTTGATGACCCCCTCCCCGCCCGCGGCCTTGACCTGCTTGTTCATTTCCTCGGACATGTCCTTGTCACCAGTGAAGGAGATGATCCTCCACCACATGCCCCAGGCCTTGTAGTCGTACATGAAGTAGCCGACGACCTGCTTGTCCTCGTCGGGAACGGCGGAGCCGTTCTCGTCGCGGATGCCGTCGGACATCGAGATGGGGTACTCGGCGGTTGGTGCGGTGACGTGCGAGCGCGCGCCGGAGCAACCGACGGCCCCCACGGCGAGCGCGATCGCGGAGAGGCCGAAGGCGAGGCGGCGCGACATCACTTGCCCCCCTTCGGCTGGACCTTCACGACCTCGCCCTCGACGCTCACGTAGGACTTCACCTTCATGGCGGAGAACACCGTGTACGCCGCGGGCATCACGTCGGTGAGGCGGATGTCCACGGCCTCGCTGTTCGACGTCGCCGAGCGCGCGTCGGCGCCGAGCTTCCCCGAGCCGGTCCACTCGGTGATCGTCTGGCTGTAGCTCCCGTTCACGTTTTGCGTGAAGTTGTAGGTCGCCTCGCTCTCGAACTCGCCCTGTTTGCTGGTGCTCAGCGCGGCGCCGCCGCCTATGCGGTCCTTCGGACCGAGCATGACCGGCGTCTTCACGCCCGGGAACGCCGCGATCGATCCCGGCGCGTTACAGCCGAACGACGCGGCGCCGATCGCCACGACGGCGAACGCGCCGATGCCCCTCTTGGTGACTCGCATCTTCTTTCCTCCCTCGCTCACGGCTGCACGCACATCCCGGCGACCGCTTCGTTCGTGACCGCCATCGTCGGCGGGAACGTGCGGACGGCCACGTAACGGCACCCCTTCTTGCGGGCGCGCTTCACCATGCCGTCGCGGAAGCGACCCCAATCGCCCGCGTCGCTGAGGCCCGCGTGATAGACCTCGGTGAATTTCCAGGGCAGCGGCTTCCCCTGGTAGCTGCACGAGGCAACGTACGGGTAGTCCTTGTCGGACCCCTGGACGAGCGTCGTGTTCTTCGCATCTAACGTGTCGCGGCAGTCGACGTAGAACGTGTCCTGCTCGCCGGCCGCCGGCGCGAGCGGCGCGCTCATCGCGCCGGACGTCGTCGCGCCACAGGCGGCGAGCAGCGTGCCCGCCGCCACCGTGATGGCAATACAAACGATCCTTCGCATCCTGAAATCCTCTCACTGACCGCGGTGCGTTGCACCGCGACTAGCTAGTAGAGACGGCCACGCGCACGCCTTCGATAGACGGGCACGAGGGCGTGTACGCACGATATTCACAGGACCCCTTGGTCAGAACCGTCTGGGAGAGACAGGTCGTAATCCGGGAATCTGCGCTCAGAACACCGAATGAACTGGAATCGGAGGCGGCAATATACATAGTGACTGCGCGCATCGTGTTCCTCCTGAAGCCGACCCTAGCGTGAAGGCGCCCGGCGGCGCCCTCGCATGAACATGCGAGGCGACGTCTGGGGGCCCGAGAGGCATGGCCTCGGGCATTGAGCGACGCACGCTTCGGTTCAAGGTCGCGCGCATCGGCCCGATGCGTCGCCTCGCCGCGGTGGTACGCCGAAGGCCCGTGCCCAGCGATCGCATGATCATGCGATGAGTGACCCAGCCGCAGACCCGACGTGCCGACGGAGGCCGACTACGGCCCGACCGGCATGTCGATAATCGAGACGCGACGAGCAGTCGCGGTCGTCACGTCGGCGCTCGCATGACCATGCGAGAGAGGGATGATCGTGGGCACTGCTACGACGTCGTCCACGCGTACACGCCTCGCCGGGATTACGGCGTTCGGAGTCGCCGCCCCACCGGGGCCGACCGCCGAATGGGGCGTCGATCTCACCGGCATCAAGTTCCGCGAGGTGCGGATCGACAACTTCACCAAGCCGGCGTCTGTGAAGCATACCGCGACGTCCGACCTCACCTGGAACGCGACGACCTATGCCGGGGACACCGGTTTCGTCGGCAAGCGGGTCGTCCTCGGCGGTGGCTGGGACCTCCGTGCGGGCTACTACGGCACGGGGGCCGGCTGCGTCGATCTCGCGAACATCATCATCCCGATCTGCTTCACTGCGAGCAGCACGCCGACCGGCTGGGTGTGCGACACCGACGCGTACGGCCTCGAGGGAATGGGCGACTGCTCCGCCGGCGAGATCTGCGGCGCCGGGTTCTACTACGCGAAGAAGGTCTGGCGTGACACGGCGTGCACGTCCTACCTCACGACCACCGCGGTCTACGGCTTCGCGGTGCGCTGAGCGGTCCATCCGCGCGTGCTCTTCCGACCGGCCATGTTCATCCCCACCGGCCGAAGCCGACGCCGACCGAGACGGTCTGAACGGATGGCGAAGACGGGTCCGGATTGGTCGGCGTCGACGGGGGCGCAGGAAACGTGGCGTAGTCGAAGCGACCGTAGAACCACACGTGCGTGGAGATCGGCACGTGCGCCTCGACGCCGATCACCTTCGAGTCGCCCCAGGGCTTGGTCCAGATCTGCGCGCTCAACGGCGCGTTCCCCCACGCGACGAGCTCACCGCGCGCCTCGATGCCGAGTCCTGTCGCGAGATCAGTCGTCGCTGCACCCTTGGCGGCGTAGCGCACTCCGCCGAGGGCGCCGAAGCGCGGCGTGCGCCAGCCGACGAGCCCCTCGTACCCGAAGCCGTAGCCGATGCCGAGCGTCGACTCGTCCTTGGCGGGCTCGCTGATCAACTTGCCGAAGAAGAAGTCCGCGAAGAGCGCGTCGTAGACGGCGACGCCGGTGGTCGTCTCGGCCTTTTCCTCGTATCGCGGCTGCGGAACGAAGAGCGACACGAGGTGGATGTCGAAACGGAAGTAGGCGCCGACCTCCGTTCGCCGCGGCTCGACGCCGCCGATACCCTGGGCGCCCACGCCGGCGTGGGTACCGGCGTATTTGAACAGCGCTTCGCCCGTCGCGTCCGCGCGCGCGTTCCGCTCGCCGATCGCGAGCACCGCTGCGATGGCGGCGGCGGTGAACCCAGCGATGCCAATGCTCGACGACTTCGACCTGGTGCCCATGGTGCTCCTCTTCCTCCGCGTGCTCGGCTGTCCGGACGTCACCGTACGGATCCGCGCGTTTCTGCGCACTCGCATGTCCATGCGAGCAAGGAGTCGGGCTCGCGCGTCGAGCGGCGAGGACGGTCGGCTCGCATGTTCATGCCAGGGCGACTATCCTCTCCCCGACTCGGTCGGCTCCACGCTGGGCCTCGTCGGCCTCTACGGCGAACGGCACGCGCGCGATCCCGACCCGCAAAGGCCTCGGTGGTCACGTTGTGGCTCGCGACCACGATGAAGAAATCGGGAGCGGGAGCGGGAGGAGGGGTTGGCTTACGCCAATACCCTCCTAGACCTTCGGTTTGTTCTTCGCCTTGAGCGCCGCGAGCTCGTCCTCGATGGCCTGCTCCTTGGCTGCCGCTTCTGCGCGGCGAGCGTCGGCGGCGCGACGCTCGGCCTGCTCGGCTTCACGCGCTCGGGCCTCGAAGTCTTCGGTCTCCGCGGGCGCTTCGATTCGCGCCGCCGGCAGCTCCTTCTTCTCGCGCACTTCGGCCACTTCGACCTTCGGCTTCAGCTTGCTCGTGACGAACCAGAACCCTGCGTAGCCAACCACCGCGATCACCGCGAGGAGCACGATCCACGCCCACAGCTTCGCGAGGATCGACATCACCGCGAGGAACACGAGCACGGCGACCACGCCGCCCGCGATCCACTTCCATTTGCGGATGCGCGCCTGCTTCTCTTCTTCGGCTGCGCGGAGCGCCTTGTCCTCGTCGCTCATCGTGAGGTCGTCGAACGCACGACGCGCCGCGCCCTTGGCGGCGTCCAGCGCGGCTTTGGCGGACGCCTGATCGGCGAGCTTCTTGAAGTCGGCCACGTCGAGAGGTTAGCGCGACGCGCGCTCTTTCGCGATCAACGCACGCTTGCGCTCGAGCCCCCACCGATAGCCGGCGAGATCACCGGTCTCGGCGACGACCCGATGGCAGGGCACCAGCACCGCGACGCGGTTGCTCGCACATGCTCGAGCGATCGCCCTCGGCGACGTGCCGAGCGCGCGTGCCAGCGCGGAGTACGTGCGCGTCTCGCCCTTGGGGATCGCGCGCAACGCGGCCCACACGCGCTCCTGGAACGGCGTACCGAACAGATCGAGCTCGGGCGGTGCGCCACCGTCCGTCATCGCCGCACGGACCGCCGCCATCAGCCCCGAGAGCCCGCGGTCGTCACGGACGAAGCTCGCGCGCGGCAGATCGCGCTGCACCTCGCCGAGGAGCGCCGCGTCGTCGTCGCCGATCGCGATCGCGCAGACGCCGCGCGCGGTGGTCGCGACGATCGCGCGGCCGAGTACCGTCTTGCCGAGCGTGTAGCGGACCTCGGTTCCCGCACCGTCCCGGCGCCGCTCGGCCGGCGTGGTCCCGCGCTTGGCGCTCGCCTCGTACACCGCGCGGCTCGATCCGAACCCGGCCTCGTACGCGGCTTCGAGCACGGTGCGTCCTCTGGCGGAGCGAAGCCTCTCGAGCCGGCGGGCCTCGACGTAGGCGCGCGGCGAGACGCCGAACGTGCGGGTGAACACGCGCTGGAGGTGAAAAGGGCTCGCGCCGATCTCGGCCGCGAGGTCGTTCAGCGTGACGCGTCGATCGAGGTGGTCGTCGAGGTACGAGCGGGCACGCGCAACGAGGGCATCCATGTCCCCACGATGCCCATCGCGCCGAGAAGCGACCATCCGAATCTTGCGCTCAGATTGGCTAGTTGGTCGCGGCTCCCTGATCGATCCACGCGGCGAGCGTGGCGCGCTCGTCGTCGGTCATCTGGGTCTTGTTGGCGAGCGGCATCGTCTTGAGGTTGCACGCGCGCTCCTTGATCCGCGGCGCCTGAGCCTTGATCAGCGCGGGCGAATCGAAGCGGATGCCGTTGGGCGCGATCTTGAAGATGTCGTCGGTCGGCGCCTCGCTGTGGCAGGGCGTGCAGCGCTTGGTGACGATCTCGTGCGCCTGCGCGAAGGCGACCTTCGGCCCGTTCGTGGCGCTCTGCGACTCCTTCGGCTTGGTCAGCACGAACAGCCCGACCACCGAAGCGAGGATGGTCGCGGTCGCGGCGGTGAACCAGCCATGCCAGACGAACCGGATGTTCATGAAGTGACGCACCAGCGCGCCGCCGACCATCAACACGCCGAGCACCACCCAGTTGAGCTTCTGGCCGTAGGTGCTCGGGAAGTGGTTGCTGATCATCATGAACAGCAGCGGGAACGTCATGTAGTTGTTGTGGACCGAGCGCTGCTTGGCCCGCTTGCCGATCGCGGGATCCTGGGCGCGCCCGTCCCTGGTCGCGTTCACCAGCTCACGTTGCGACGGGACGATCACCATCCAAACGTTGCCGGTCATGATCGTGCCGAGCACCACGCCGACGTGGATGTACGCCGCGCGACCCGAGAGCAGGTGGGTGAGCCCGAACGCGAAGCCAGAGAGCAGCGCGAACCCGATCACGCCGAACACGGTCGACTTCTGGATGAGCAGCCGGCAGAGCACGTCGTAGAGAACCCACGCGAGGACGATCGCTCCAACGCCGATGCCCACGGCCGCCATCGGTTCGAGCGCCTTGATCGCCGGATCGATCATCAGCGCGGCGCCACCGAGGTAGTAGACGACGATCAAGAGGAAGATGCCGCTCGCCCAGGTGGTGAAGTTCTGCCACTTGAACCAGTGGAGGTGCTCGGGCAGCTGCCCGGGCTCGAGCTGCTTCTTCACGACGTCGTAGAACCCACCGCTGTGCAGCATCCAGATCCGGCCCTCGAACCCGGGCGGTGCATCGTCCGGCTTCTCGAGGTTCCGATCGAGCCAGTTGAAGAGCAGGGAATTACCGATCCACGTGATCCCGGCGATCAGGTGGACCCAGCGGATCAAGAGGTCGAGGAGCTCGCGGACGTGGGCGAAAGACACGATCGCCCAACATAGTCCAAGCCCGCGCCGATCGGGCGGTCATACTCCGTGGATGCGTGCGCTCGCTGCGCTGGTGGTCGTTCTTTCGGGGTGTTCCCGCCGCGACGAGGTGCGTCCGGACCCGGTCCACACCCCGGCTCCGCCACCCGCACCCAAGAAATTGGCGCCCGCCGTGGAGCGCGCGGTGGTCGCTGGGGTGGTCGTCGACCTCTCCGCCCGCAAGGTCCTTTACACATTGAGCAAGGACCCTCCCACGTTCGAGGCGCTCGACGAGACCTCCGCGTTCCTCGTCGACCGCAAGGGCGTCGTCCATGCGTTCGACCTCGGCACCGGCGTCGAGCGCTGGCACGTCACGCCCCCGCGGTGCTCCCAGTTCACCAGCACCGACGGCGAGCTCTACTGCGTCGAAGACACCCACGTCCACGCGCTCGCCAAGGGCACCGGTGCGCTGCGGACCATCCCTGGCACCGGGACCATCACCCAGGTCCTCGGTCTTGCGCGACACCTCGTCGTGCTCCGGAGCGGCGGCTCGCTCGAGTCGATCCCCGAGGGGACCTCCAAGGTGATTGGCTCGACGACCACGCCGTTGCACACGTGGCCCAAGCTGGTTCGCCACGGCACCGACGTGTGCGGGGCCAACAGCGTCGCCAAGGGTGTCTTCGCCGCATGCTGGGAGCCGACGCTCGTACCACGGTGGTCGAACACCTTCGTGCTCGCCAAACCGGGCGAGCCCTCTACTTCGTTCCTCCCGCGGGCGATCGGCCCCGAGCTCCTGGTCGCGGGTACCTGGTGGTCGTCGGGCCCGATCGAGCGGTCCCTCGTGGTGCGACTGTCCGACGGCGTGGAGACCACCCGTCTCGAGCAGGACGTCGCTGGCGTCCTCTCGCACGATGCGACCACCCTCGATGGGCTCCTGTCGCTGAAGAAGGATCTCCGCTTCCTCGATGCGACCGGCAAGCTCCAGTGGTCGATGCCCAAGGTGTGGGGCGACTCCGCGGCCGCAGCCACCGCGGACGGTCGACTCTTCGTCGCGATCTATTCATCCGGGAGCGCAGGCGCACAACTCTACGCGTTCGACGGTGGTGGCACGCCCGCGTGGACCGCGACGCCCACGCTCCCGCCGATTGCCCACAGCGCCTACATCAACCACGTAGAGCTCTCGATCCGCGCCGGTCTGGTGGCGATGCATGGCGAAGAAGCCGCGGTGGAATACCTGAGCTTGTTCGAGCCCAAGACGGGCAAGCCGGTGATCGAGGTCGTACGCCCCCTCTGGTGAATCGCGGTACCCTTCGGGCGCGATGAAGGTCCGCTTCAACGAGCTCCCCCAGGCCATTCGCGAGCGTCTGCTCGCAGCGCTCACCAATCCGCAGGATCCGCGGATGGTGATCTACGACTACGACGTTCGCCTCGGGTGGTTCAAGTACTTCGCCGCCGTAGGCGCCGTCGCGGCCATGGGCGGGATGCTCGACTTCCTCGTCACAGAAGGCAGTCGCAAGGACCCGTGGCACGACCGTGAGGTGTACGGCTTCCTCGCGTTCGCGGCGTTCGTCTTCATCGCCTCGGTGATCGGCATCGTCTATCGCTTCATGTGGAAGCCGCCGCCGTACCGCGAGGGCAACTACGTGTTCAAGACCGCGATCGTGAACGCCGACGGCGGCGAGCTCGAGATCATGCCGCTCCACGAGCTCGGTCGACCGACCATCGTCCACACCCGCCGCAACGGCGTGTACTCGGGCAGCCGCCTCGAGCTCCAACACCACCAGGGCAAGAGCCGCCTGTTCCAGTTCCAATACGGCTCGCAAGCCGCGGTGCAGACTGCCTGCGACTCGGTGCTCTCCGCGCGCGAGGTGTGGATCGACACGCTGCGTACCGGCAACGCACAGCGGATCTCCGAGCTCGACGTCTTCGCCGAGTGCACCATGACCGGAAACTGGACGAGCCCTCCCGGCACCCCGCTCGCGCCCCCGCTGGCGGCGGTCGTCCCGAGCGGAGCCAAGTGGGCGCGGTGGCTCGGCGCGCTCTTGCTCGGCGCCGTGGTCTCCGGCGTCACCTACTTCACCATCGACAGCGTCTTCGAGAGCGACCGCAAGTCCTACGAGCGCAAAATGAAGAAGAAGTACGGCTACTGAGCTTCCCATCCTCGCGTCGGGCGCAGACAATGAGCCATGATCCCGGCGGAGCTCCTCGACGTCGCGCTCTACGGGTCGATTCCCCGCTTCGGTGATCTCTGCATCCACGCGGTCATCGATCTGCGCCGCTCGTTCTCGCGAGACGCGCTCGAGCGCGCCGTAGCCGACGCCGTCGAGGCCTTCCCGGTGCTCGGTCGCCGCTACGAGACGCGTTTCTGGCGCGACGCGTGGAGCAAGGTCGAGGGCCCGGTGTCCGAGGCGGTGCACGTCGTGGAAGAAGTGGACGACGTCGAGGCCCAAACGACTGCGTGGGTCCGACGTCCGATCGCCTTCACGCGCGAACGTCCGTTTCGGGTGGTGAGCCTGAAGCGAGGTGACCGTTCGCGGATCATCCTCAGCATCCTCCACCTCGCGGTCGACGGCGCCGGCGCCGCGGCCGTCGGACACGTGCTCGGCGCGAGTCTCTACCAGAGGTCCACCGCAGTTCCGGCCTCGCCCAGGCGCGACATCGCGAGCGTGCTCGAACGGGTGCGCTGGTTCCACCTGCCGCAGGTTCTCCGCGACACCGCCGGCATGGCGGTGCAATCCGCGCGTACCTTCGCCGCGAGCCGTCGACACCGCCCCTACCCTGCCAACGCCTCGGAGCACGCGAGCTGGCGACACCTGGTGATCCCCGCGCACGAGACCGAGCGCATCAAGTCGAGCTGTCGTGCGCGCGGTGCGAGCTTGAACGACGCGCTCGTCGCCGCACTCGCGCGGGTCGCCGCAGGTCGCTCGAGCGGCGGCGCGGTCTCGGTGGTGTACACGATGGATCTCCGTCGCTATCGGCAGACGCCCAAGCTGACCGCCGCGAACACCTCGAGCATCCTCTCGGTCGTCGTCCCAAGAGAGTCGATCGGCGATCTCTCGGACACCGCCGCAGCCGTCTCGCAGCTCACGACCAACCACAAACGCGGAATGGCAGGGCCGGCGATGATGCTCGCCGTCGCCGCGCTCTCGATCGGCACGCCCCACAGCGTCTTGCGTCGCATCGTCCCGCGACTGCACCCGGCGTTGGTCGATCTCCCGCTGAGTCGAGGTCTGCTCGTCACCAACGTCGGCCGGCTCGACGAGGGGCTGGCCGCGTTCGGCGACGACGTCGAAGCCGCGCGCATCATCGGGCCGAACATCCGCGGCGCCGACGTGCCCGCGATCGTCGCCTGTGGCTACCGCGGCGAGCTCCAGCTCGAGCTCTACGCCCCGCCCGGCTTGGCCGAATCGGCGCTCGAAGAGCTGGAGCTCGAGCTACGAGCGGCGCTCGAGATGCGCGCTGGCTAGTCGGCCCTCGTGTCGGCAGAATCAACATTGACACTCGCGTCCGAGATGGCGTCCTGGCCTCCGTCCCGCGGGCTGCACGCGGGGCCGCAGTCAATGTCCTTGCAGGGCTCGATGATCGAGCAGCTGCCCGGGCGGTACGAGCCATCGCAGCACTTGCACTCATAGGGAGTGCAGGCGCCCGTATCCGGCGCCGCCGGCGCGGTATCGGCAACCTCGGCCGCGGAATCGGTGCGGGGTGTGTCGATGGTCGAATCCGACGAGCAGCCGCTCGACGGCGCAATCATCAGCAGGACGAAAACGAAGGATACGCCTCGCATGCGACTGCCGACTGCAATTCGCGAACCACAGCGACTCCGCGAAATCTTTCGTTCGAATACGGTGCCATCGTGTGCCGTCACGGCCGGTGCGGGACGATCACACCCTTGTCGTGCGCGCAAGCGATCGCCTCTTCGTACCCCGCGTCGGCGTGACGAATCACGCCCATGCCCGGATCGCTGGTGAGCACGCGCTCGAGGCGACGCGCAGCCTCGGGCGTGCCGTCGGCGACGACCACCATGCCCGCGTGCAGCGAATACCCGATTCCGACGCCGCCGCCGTGGTGGAAGCTCACCCACGACGCGCCCGACGCGGTGTTCACCAGCGCGTTGAGGATCGCCCAGTCGGCGATGGCGTCAGAGCCGTCCTTCATCGCCTCGGTCTCGCGGTTGGGCGAGGCGACGCTGCCGCAGTCCAGGTGATCGCGTCCAATGACGATCGGGCCCTTCACCTTACCGGTGCGCACCAGCTCGTTGAACGCGATCCCGACGCGCGCGCGGTCGCCGTAGCCGACCCAGCAGATGCGCGAGGGCAGCCCCTGGAACTTCACGTGCTCCTGCGCCGCACGAATCCACCGCACGAGCCCCTCGTCGTGGGACATCAGCTCGCAGATCGCCTCGTCGGTGACCTTGATGTCCCGCGGATCGCCCGAGAGCGCGACCCAGCGGAACGGTCCGCGGCCGACGCAGAACTGCGGGCGGATGTAGGCCGGAACGAAGCCCGGGTAGTCGAACGCCTGCTCGCAGCCCGCCTCTTTGGCGTAGGCGCGGATGTTGTTGCCGTAGTCGAACACCTCGGCGCCCGCGCGCTTCATCGCGAGCATCGCCTCGACCTCTGCGCGCATGCCCTGCTTGGCCCGCGCGACGTACCCTTCCGGGTCGGCCTTACGGATGACCCCGGCGTCGGCGAGCGTCATGTCGCTCGGAACATAACCATTCAATGGATCGTGGGCCGAGGTCTGCTCGGTCACCAGGTCGGCGATGAGCCCCCGGCGCACCAGCTCGGGGTACGCCTGCGCGGCGTTCATCAACACGCCGATGGTCACCGGCTTGCCCGCCGCGGCGCATTCGATGGCGCGCTTCACCGCGGCGTCGAGGTCGTCGATCCGCTCGTCGACGTACTTCGTCTCGAGCCGCTTCTGGATGCGCGTCGGGTCGATCTCGATGGCGATGCACGACATCCCAGCGATCTTCGCCGCGAGCGGCTGCGCGCCGCCCATGCCGCCGAGCCCGGCGGTGAGCACCCAACGCGCTTGCTTGCCCGTCCGCGCCTCGTACGCGGCGCGCGCGGCCACGAACGTCTCGTAGGTGCCCTGCAGGATTCCCTGCGTGCCGATGTAGATCCACGAGCCCGCCGTCATCTGCCCATACATGGTCAGACCGAGCGCCTCGAGGCGGCGGAATTCGTCCCACGTCGCCCACTTGGGCACGAGGTTCGAGTTCGCGATGAGCACGCGCGGCGCGTCGGTATGGGTCCGGAAGCGCCCGACCGCCTTGCCCGACTGCACGAGCAGCGTCTCGTCGTCGTCGAGCGATTCGAGCTGTTTGACGATGACGTCGAACGCCTCCCACGACCGTGCCGCCTTGCCGGTGCCGCCATACACCACGAGGTCCTCCGGTCGCTCGGCGACCTCGGGATCGAGGTTGTTCATCAGCATGCGCAGGGCGGCCTCCTGGACCCATCCCTTGCAGGTGCGCTGCGAACCACGGGCGGCACGGACGACGCGAGGCTGGCTCATGAGGCCTGTCGATTAGGCCGACCGCCCCGAGGGCACAACATCCGAAGCTCGCTCCGTGGTCGGCATGCCCCTTCACAGCGCGATCGCCACCCCGAGGCCGACCGTGCCGCGCGACGCCATCGGGAGCAGTGACCACGTCTGCGCCGCTTGCTTCTCGCCCTCGAGACGCGCGCGGAAGCCGTTGCCCACGTTGATCCCGATCGGCAGCGCGATGAGGAATCCGGCGACGACGTCCGACAGCCAATGCACCGAGCCGTCCTGGTACGAGACCATGGAGAAGCCCGTGTAGGCGATCGCGGCTGCGCCGACGAGCCCGATGGCGGTGCTGCGATAATAGGCAGTGAGCGTGGACGCCATCGCGGTGATCATCGCGGTGTGTCCCGACGGCCATCCGTCCCACACGCCGCCGCGGTCGAGCCCGAACCGAAACGAGTGGCTCACGTCGCGGGAGCTCTCGAACTCGACCTCGCCGGGCGGCGCGCGGCCGGTGAAGAACTTCAGTGTGGTCACCGTCGCGATCGCGAGCGCGGTCGACTGGATGAGCGCGTACGACGCGACGAGCGTCTTGTCGTCGTGGCTCGTGCGACCGACGAGATAGACGAGTCCCGTCCCCACGGTCGGCGCCACGAACCCGAGGAGCTCCCCCCCGATCCCCGGTGCGCCCCAGCCGGGGTGATCGCGGAAGTAGAGCGAGGCATCGTGGTCGGGGCCCGTCTGCACCAGCACGCCGGTCGAGCTGACCGCGGCGATGTGAAAGAACGTGGACCAGCCGAAGAAGCTATCGAACGTGTTCGACCCGAGCCCGGAGAGCGGCGTCAGCTCGGTGTCTGCGCTCGCGATGTCCGGACTCGTTGCGAGCACGGCGGCCCCCAACACGAGCGCAGTCTTCTTCATGGGCCAGCCAGCAGAGATGCCGGTGCGCGCGCTCCACACTCATCGCGACGGCCGGCGGCGTGCGAGCCAGCCGGTGAGGGCGAGCGCGAGCAGGAATCCCGACGGGCCCGTTGCACCATGGCCACAGCCCCCGGCGCCTGCGAGCACCGGATCCTCGACGCCTCCGAGCGGGGGCGGTGTGCCGCTCGGTTTGCTCGCGGCGTTGTTCGGATCGGTGCCCGCGGTCACCTCGACGGAGTTGCTCCAGCCGTCTCCGTCGGTGTCGACGTTGGGATCGAGTGTCGTTGGCGGCGGCGCGATCGTCGAGAGCTTTGGAGCGCCCGACGCGCCGTCGTGGCACGCGAAGTCGCCGTTCAGGCCCGCCGCGTTGCTCGACGTCGCGGCCCAGACCGTGAGCGGTGCGGTGCGCCCCACGCCGAGCGGCTCGAGCGTGGCCCATGGAACGGCGATGTCGAGGAAGAAGTCGTCGTCGCCGCCGTACCGCGACGAAGACGCCACGCTCGTGCGACCGTGGGTCGTGAAGGGGAACGTCGCGACCGGCGGCTCGTCGGGAGGATCGTTGGGATCGTTGGCGAGCGTCGTGGTCTTGTTGGTATGAACCTCGATGTTCTTGGTCGAGCCGTTCAGGACGATGAGCACCTCGTAGGTGCTGTGGTTGGCGTCGGTGCTCAGCTCGAATCCCCACGCGAAGGGCCGCAGCGCGCCGCCCGGTGCGGGATTGTCATCCAGCCGCATTCGCAGATAGAGGAACTGGCTGTCGCTCGCGCGATATCCGGCGGGGCCGAGCGTGTCGCCGACGATGTCGCGTTCGCGGAGCGCGCCGGACTGATCGCGGAGAGCGTCGGTCATCACTCCGCCGCCGCAGGGCAGCGGCGAGTAACGATCATTTCCGAGGAACGACTGCGCGCGTGCGTTCGACGCGACGACGACGACGCCGAGTGCGAGAGCGGAGACGAAGAGGTTCTTGTTCACGGCGTGCCTCCTCAATGCTCGACCTTGAACTCGACGCGGCGGTTGCGCGCACGTCCGACCGGCGATGCGTTCGACGACACCGGTTCACTCGGCCCGTAGCCCTTGGTCTTCAGGCGGCTCTCGTCGACGCCGCGCTTGATCAACGCCTTCTTCACTGCCTCGGCGCGCTCCTTGCTCAGCTTCTCGTTGACCTCTTTCGGGCCGGTGTCGTCGGTGTGACCGCCGATCTCCACCGACTTGAACTCGGGGTGTTGCTTGAGGGTCTTCGCGAGATCGTCGAGCAGCGGATCCGACTTCTTCTGGATGTTCGCGGAGCCGCTGTCGAACTGCACCTTGCCGAAGATGTGCATCTCGCCGTTCTCGACGACGACGCGCCCCTTCGCGGGGCAGCCGTCGCCGTTGCCGCCCGGCTCCTCGGGGGCCTCGGGGCACTCGTCGACCTCGTCGAGCACGCCATCGTGATCGTTGTCGGGATCGGGGCAGCCGTCCTTGTCCTCGAAGCCGTCGTTGTCCTCGGCCTGGTCGGGGCACTGATCGTCGCCGTTCTGCACGCCGTCGTGATCGTCGTCGCCGAAGCGATCGCTGCGGGGGACCTTGTGGCCGAAGCGAATGCCGAACACCGCGCGAAAATCGGGCGTACCGACGCCGCTCGTGATGCCGGGGCCGGCGCCGAAGTACAGGCTCAGCTCGTCGTTCGGTTTGACGACTGCGCCGATCAGGCTCTCGAGCGGCGTCTTGCTCCCGAGCGTCTGCGCGTCAGGCAGGTGCGCGCCGTACAGCTCGAGCTGCAGATCGACCTTCTTGGTGATGGCATACGTGAACGCGCTGCCGAACGTGACCTCGTTCCGGCCCATCAAGTTGTTGTTGGCCGTCCGTGCCGCGAAGCCGCCAGAGAAGATCCAGTCCCACTTGTTCCCGCCGATGCCGAGGAGCAGCCGCGGTTCGAGCGTGACAGCGTCGGCGCCACGCAAGGCCGTGCCGCTGCCCGTGGGGAGCGAGACCGGGAGCATCGCGCCGAGAGAGAAGTGGAACGACTCGCTGCCACGATCGATGAATCCGAACTTCGGGATCAGGCGGATGTCGCCGAGTCCGCCGCCGGCGTTCAACCGCTCGCCGGACGCGACGATGTCGTCGCCCTTCCACAACGGGCGCACCGGGACGTGCGCTGCAAGCTCCATGAAGTCGAAGAGACCGATCGAGCCCACCGCATCGAGCGCGAGGGCGTTCTCCAGCGGCTTGGCGACGATCTCGTCACGCGCGCGATCGAGCACGACCACCGGGCGATGTCCGTACGAGAGAAAGGCGCCGAGGCCCCAGCCCAGGTGCTTCGGCACGATCGGCCGCTCGACGTGGAACCCGCCAGCGGCTCCGGCGGCGGGGACGAACCGTTGACCGTCGAGGCCTTCCGCGCGCGCTTCGGTTGCAACGAGCGCTAGCAGGAGGATCGGGGCCGCGAGTGCAATACGCGATGCCACGCCACGAGCATCCGTCCAGTCCTTGACGCTCGCAATGTAGTTGTCGCTCGCGATGTGCTCACAAGCAACGTTCGCTCCACGCTACGCTCGGGCCATGGCCGTTTGCGAGACTTGGACCGTTCTCCCACACAGTCCCAGGCCACGGGGCGATGATCGTCGAACGCCCCTCGGAGACGCTGCGCGGCGTAGCCGGGACGCTCGCCTGAGGTCATAGATCGAGATCGTCGAGCAGCTGCTGCGCGGCCGAGGCGTCGTTGGGGATGGTGAGGACCCAATACAGGTCCTTCGACTTCCGTCGCGTGGCAGAGCCCTTCTGCGAGGAAAGCGAGGTCTCGAGCGCCTTGATCGTCTGCTCGTTCTCGGTCTCGTACACGTAGACGACCGCCATCTGCGAGCCCTTCTGGCAGGTATAGGTCTTGACGTCGAGCGTCGGCTGCTTGGTCGTGCTCTCGGCGTTGATCTTCCACCCGAGCTTCTCCAACCGCTGCTTGATCGACTTCGAGTCGCTCGGCTCGTCGTCGTCGGTCGACTTGGGTTTCTTCTTCTTCTTCTTCTTCGGCTTGTCGTCGTCATCGGCGACCGCAACGTCGTGCGACTTGTCCCCGCTCGGGGCGTCGCGAAACGCGAACCAGCCCACGGCACCGAGGAGCACCGCGGCACCGAACCCGACGAGCACGAAGGGCAGCACCGACGACGCGCGGGACGGCGCCGCGGGTGCACGAACGACCGTCGCGAGCGCCGTGGGCGCGTAGCCGGATGGCGGCAGGACAGCCGGCGCCGGATGCAGCGACGGAGCCAGTGGAACGGCGTCGAGATCGCGAAGCATCTCGGCCGCGCTCTGGTAGCGGCGCGCCGCTTCCTTCTGTGTCGCACGCGTCAGCACGTGGAACAGCGGTGAGTGCGAGAGCTCGGGCGAAAGAGGCACCGGGTGCTGCGAGAGCTGCGCCAGCGCCACGTCGCTCGGGTTCCCGCCGTAGACAATCCGACCGGTGAGCATCTCCGCCAGCATCAGCCCCACCGCATAGAGGTCCGAGGCCGGCGTCAGCGGCTCGCCGCGAACCTGTTCGGGCGACATGTAGTTCGGCGTGCCGATCGAGTGCCCCGCCTTCGTCAGGAGCGTGCTCGAGCTCGTGGACTTGGCGATGCCGAAATCGAGCACCTTCACGAAGTCGCGCTCGCCCGAGAACTCGCAGAGGAAGATGTTCGCCGGCTTGATGTCGCGGTGGATGATGCCGAGCGCATGCGCCTCCATCAGCGCCTTGAGCACCTGCGACGTGATGCGAGTGGCGCGCGCGAGAGGCATCGGCCCCTGCCAGACGGCCTTGTCGAGCGGCTCGCCGCGCAACAACTCGAACGCGATGTACGGAAGCCCTAGCTCGGTCTGCCCGAAGTCGTACAGACGGACGGTGTTCGGGTGCTGCAGTCGCTCGGCGAGCTCGGCCTCCCGTCGGAAGCGAACGAGGCCCTCGTCGTGCGCGAGCATCTCCGGGAGCAGCATCTTGAGGGCGACCACGCGCCCGAGTTGGACGTGGGTCGCACGATAGACAGCGCCGAAGCCGCCGTGACCGAGCTCGGACTCGATGCGATAACGCCCTGCGATGACGTCACCGGGGCGCGGCGACGACGACGGCATCCCGTACGGCCCGCCCGGCGTCATGGAGCCAACGATAGCGGGTTCGGAGCTGGTCACCGCCCGCGTTCGTCATGCCCCTGACACACGTGGGCCGCGTCGCGGAACGACTGGATCGCGTGATCGCGGAACGCGGCGACCTTCACCGGCACGATGCGACCACTCCGACGGGACCGAGACGAGCGCGCCGGTCCTATCGCAGTGCGTTCCGACCGATGTTGCGCGCCGATGCGAAGCCGGAGCGATCGGCCGACGAGTCTGCGACGACGCTCTCGCCAGCGCAGCTGTGACATCGATCAGGTCACCACGGCCGGGCCTGCTGAACTCTTCAGTTCCATGGAGCTGACCCGACTGCCGGTCAACGAGCGCGCGGCGAAGGTGAACGAGACCGTCGAGCGGATCGCCAATTTCGCGATCCGTTCGCTCGACAAGCTGCGCGGACGCGCGGCGAACTACGACGACGAGCACTACGAGTTCGTCGGCGGCGCGCGCGACGAGCTCCGCAAGAAGCACTACGACAAGAGCCTGCGCCTGTTGTGGAAGGCAGAGGCGCAGGCACCGTGGTCTTCATTCAAGGACTGCACCGAGCAGGAGCGCGGTCTTCTCGACATGGCCGAGCGCGGCATGAACGAGCGCGAACGCCATGAGCGCCTTCGCATCGACAGCGCCGCGTTCCGTCGACTCCTCGACCTGTCCTACACGCCCGCCCAAAAGCGCGCGCTCGTGAAGATCATCTCGGCCATCGGCCACGGCGAGGCGTATGCGTGGCTCGTGTCCGCGACGCTGCTCCCCGAAGTGAAGAGCTCCGGAGGCAAGGCCGCCCTCACCATGCAGGTGCTCGAGGAGGCCAAACACTTCGTGGTCATGCGCGAGCTCGTCCAGGCGTTCGGCGTGCCCATCCCGAGGCAGAGCGCGTGGGAGTACCTCTTGCTCGAGGGCACGCTCCGCGCGAAGGGCCTCGACAAGTTCTTCGGCATGAACATCCTCGTCGAGACGATCGCGCTCTCGATCTTCGGCATGGTCGCGGAGTTCCCTGGCCTCGAGATCCTGCAGATGTTCCACCTCGACGAGTCGCGACACACCGCGCTCCCGGTGAACTACTTCCAGGAGTTCCCGATGACCACGCGCGAGAAGTCCGGCGCGCTCGGTCGCATTCGCCGCCTGATGATGGCGCTGCCGGCGATCCCGCTCGTGCTCTACCTCGAGCCGGAGCTCGCCGAGCTCGGCATCGACGCGTTCGACTTCGCCGGGTCCATCCTCCGCAAGGTCGCGCGCCTCTCGGTCCGCGCGGAGTTCCTCACCGAACAGCAGGCCAAGGAGCAGAACGCGTTCTTCAACGACGTGTTCAACGCATACTGCCGCCTGACCCGCGAGGGCCACGAGCTCAAAGACTTCATGTCCGCCGAGACGTCCAAGGGCGAAGCCGTCGCCCGGACCGAACGGGAGATCTTCGCGACGGCCTAGTCGAGGCAGATCTTCTCGCCGACCTGGACGTACCATCTGCCCATGCGCGGGTCCGGCGTCCTGCTTCTCGCGATGCTCGTTCCGGCGTGCAAGGGCGGTACCACCGCGACGATTCACCCCGATCCGTCGGTGCGTGCGCCCCAGCCTGCACCCGCGCCCAAAGTCGACGATGCCGTCCGGGTCCTCTTCGGGGGCAAGGTCGTCGACCTGAAGGCACGCGCCCTCGTGCACGTCTTGGAGAAGGATCGTCCGAAGCTCGAAGCGAGCTTCGAAGACGTTGCCTATGTTGCGAGCGCGACCGAGTTGCGCGCGTACGACATGAAGACGGGCGTGCGGCGCTGGTCGGTTCCCGCCACTTGCGAGATCCTCGAAGCCGCGGCCGGCGGAGCGTTCTGCGGAACGAGCGGGGGCGTCGTGCGTCACGATGCGGGCGCTGGGATCGCGGTGCCGGTCAGCCCCAAGTCGGTCGTGCAGCTGGTCGCCCTCGACGGTCGCGTGCTCGGTGTGCACGCTGACCGAACGCTCGACGTGTGGGACGGACGGAGCGGCCTCTCGACGGGGAGCGGAACGGTGCCGTTCTCGATCTACGGTGCCCGCGAGGGGTTCGTCGCGAACCCGAAGGGAGCGTGCGCTGCGTCGATCGGGAGGGAGCTACAAGTGCACTGCGTCGACCGCTCCGCGAAGACGCTCTACACGAACACGTATCCACTCGCCAAACCGACCGACCCGTCTTCGACGTGGTTCGCGCGCCGCCAGCTCGACGCCCGCTGGATGGTCGCGTCGACGTGGTTCGGCAGGTCCGTCCGACGAGGGGTCGTGGTGCGCATCGCCGACGGCGTGGAGGTCGCTCGGATCGAAGCGGAGATCATCGCCGCGATCGACGAGGACGGCGCCCTCGACGGTCTGCTCGTGACCCGACCGACCACCCAGCTGCTCGAGCCCTCGGGGAAGCTTCGGTGGTCGAGCGCGGAGAAGCTGAACGACGCCGCGAGCGCGGTCGCGTTCGGCGACACGCTCGTCGTCTCGTCCTATCACCCCATCGCTTCGGGCGCGGATCTGTGGGGATTCGAGCGCAGCACGGGCAAGACGCGGTGGAAGGGCGACGTCTCGCTCCTGCCCATCGCACACTCGAAGTATTCGAACCACGTCGAGCTCTCTCGCGCTTTCGATCACGTGGTGATGCGCGGCACCGAGAGCGCGCAGCGATATCTCGAGATCTTCGATCCGAAGGACGGCACGCGCCGCTTCGCGGAGACGATCGGAACCTGGTGATCGGCGTATTCTCGTGACCCTGCCCCTGCAGATCTCGAGCAGCTACCCGACGCGCGACTGTCACTCGAGGGAGACGAGCTGGGTTCGCCGGAGCCGGTAGGCTCGGAGGGCGCTGGCGAAGCTCGCGTATTGATCGACGACCGCCCCATCGTCGACCACCAGCGTGGACGCGCGGGAGAGGACCGAGCTCGTCGAGCGCGGCGCGTTTCGTTGGGTGCGCAACCCAATCTTCAGCTGGATGCTCGTCGCGCTGATCGGGCTCGTGGTGATCGTGCCGAGCGGTTGGTCGATCACCGCGTTCGTCACGCTGCTCGCCGCGGTCCAGCTTCAGGTGCGATGCGTCGAGGAGCCCTACCTGCTCGCGACGCACGGCGCGCGGTACGCCGACTATGCGGCGCGCACCGGGCGCTTCGTGCCGTTCGTCGGGCGGACGTGACTGCCGAGCCACGCGCGTGGAATCCACGGCTCGAGCGAACGTGATTCCCAATCGACGCAGGCGGAGCGCGGATCGAGCTGCACCAAACTTGCATTGCTCGAAGTCCATGAGCGTCGAAGCCGGGATCAAGCGCTATCGGCTGGTCGAGCGTATCGCGCAGGGCGCATTCGGCGCGCTCTGGCGCGCAGCGGATTGTGTGCCGGGCAAGGAGGTGGCGATCCGAATCGTCTCCAGCCCGATCGCGCCCCAGGAGGCGATCGCAGCGTTCGAGGCCGAGATGACCCGCGCCACGGCGCTGCACCACCGCGCGTTGGCGCAGGTCTACGAGGTCGGCCGGGACTCCGACGGCGGGGCCTGGGCAGCGAGTGAGTTCGTGGTCGGCGACTCGCTCGAGAGCGTCCTTTCGGATCACGGACCGCTGTCGCCCACGACCGCGCTCGGCCTCTTCGCAGAGCTCGCTCGCGCCGTTGCCGAACTGCACAGCCACGGCGTCGTCCATGGAAGCATCTCTGCGCGGGCGGTCCTCGTTCAGCGCTCCAAGTCCGGCCCCCTCTGGATGAGACCGAAGCTGATCGGCCTCGGGCGCGCGCGCCTGCTCCCTCGGCAGGGGAAGACGGCCACGCCGCCGGAGGGGGCGTATTCGAGCCCGGAGGTGGTCGCGTCGCGGCAGTATGGCGCCGCCTCCGACATCTGGGCTCTCGGCATCCTCCTGTTTCACTGCGTGACAGGAAGGCCCGGGTTCGCCGCGCGCACCACGACATCCTTCGTCGCAGAGACGCGCGTGCTCCATCGCACCCTCGACATGATCGAGGACGAAGTCGTTCGCGGCCTCGTCGAGCAGTGCCTGGCTCTCGCGCCCGACGATCGGCCGTCGACCGCTGCGTTGATCAAACAGGCGGAGCTCGCGGGTTGGATCGAGCAGAGCGACATGAATGCTGCGCCGCCCGACACGAGCCCATCCGTGAGACCGGTGGTGGCGCCCGCGATCGCCGCAGCGCCGTTCGACGAACCGAGACCGATCGCGCAAGCGGAGCCGGCTGCCCGGCCGGAATCGATCGGGAATCCGCCGATGGCGGGACCCGTCTCGGCGATCGACCGGCGTGCAGGTAGCACGCCGGCACTTTCTCCCTTCGAGTCGATCGCCGACGTTCCCGAGACGCTGGTGGACTTCCGACCGCGCCGACGCGGGGCCAAGGTCGTCGCCGTCGTCGTTGCGAGCTCGGCCTTGCTTGCGTTGCTCGCCGCGACGTCGGAGCCACGCCATCGTTCCTCGGCGGCGAGGGTCGTCATCGACGAGGCGGCCACGGCCGTGACTGCACCCGTACCGCCGGCCGCTGCGACGGTGACGACGACCGCGACGGTGACGGCCGCACCAATCGCTTCGGCGAGCGCGCCGCCGCAAACGCCCTCGGTCGTGAACAGTGCGGTCAAGCCCCCGCCCGCCGTCGCCGCGAACGCAAAGCCTGCGCCCCAGATGCCCGTCCACGACGACAACCCATACGAGTGAGCTCGCAGTGGCGCCCAGTGACGCCACCGAATCGACTCAGACGACGGCGCGGCTAGATGTAGAGCAGTTCTCGATCGCGTTGATGCTGGTTACCCGTTGCCCCCGGCTTGAAAAGCCGGGGCCCCTTCGCGAACCTCACGAACGCACGCGTCTTCAGCTTGAAGCCCTTACGGGCTCCTTGCGTGGAACCAGCGGCG
>Ga0208492_1000359_pt1 | contig 40753 bp, 35 predicted proteins | sample Subbioar_CSW14AB_FD_184820 | JGI IMG/M metagenome (GOLD analysis project Ga0208492, IMG submission 184820) | Serpentinite rock and fluid subsurface biosphere microbial communities from McLaughlin Reserve, California, USA - CR12Mar_CSW14AB (SPAdes) | ecosystem: Environmental > Terrestrial > Deep... | reverse complement strand
CAAAGAACTCACTCCAACACAGCGCGAATCCGACCGCGAAGCACGGCTCACGATCAGCGCGGAGCTCGGGCACGATCGCGAGCAGATCACAGCCCTCTATCTCGGCCGATAACCCGGGGCAGAACATCGCTCTCGCCCACTGGATTGTCAGCATTGCTGACAGACAAAAAAATACCCGGGAAACCGTGAGGTTGCACCGGGCAGAGAAGGGAGCTGGTTATCAGGGGCAATGGTTTCGGAATTCGACCTACGGGCAGACCGCTAGCGAACCTTCAGGCGGCTTGCGCCAATTCCTTCCAGTCCTTGGCGGGTAGATCAATCAGCCGGCCACCCAACGCTTCGAACTCGGTCGCACGGTCATAGTCTTCGACCTCCTGCGAGTAGTGCGTGACCGCGTTGACGAGACCGTAGGCGGAGAGATCTCCTTCGACGATGAGGTGTCGCAACACGCCGGTACGCTCGGTTTCATTGAGCGTGTAGCGGTTCGCCAGCACTTCGACCGTCTTCACCGGATCGCCAGTCAGCGGGATCTCCCGGGTCTTCTGGAACTTGAGGGTCACCTGCCTGAACGTCGCTTCGGAGATAGCGGCTTCCACCACATCTCGGACCTTCAGGAAGAACGCTCGGTCGTCCGCTGCCAAGGTGTCATCCCTGTAGACGTTGACCGATTCATCTTCCGACTGGAGCGCTCGCCCGACATGGGTTTTGCGCAAAGCACGATCTGGCGCGATGAGCCCGTTGCGGCATACCAGCCGAAAGATGAGCGGCTGCACCGACAAGGTGCCGCAGCCGACTTCCGAGTTGGAAATGACCACACCTGCCTGCACGATATCCCCGGGGGCAACTTCGTACTCGACGCGTGGCGTCACGACCTTGAGATACATCTTCGTCTCGGTTAGCTCGACCGATTCAAAGCGTGCACCTTCGAGGCGATGCAGGATGGGCAACACATTCTCGGCCAGATCGAAGTTATCGAGCCGCCGATATCTGTCGGACAACACGGCACGCACGGTGCCATCCAAGGTGCGGATCATCCGGCGATCGCCGTCGGTCCGCAGCCAGGTGTTGACGTTGCTGTCCAGCAAGGCTGGCTGCTCAGAGCGCATGCGCTCGAAGTAGGCGAACGGGATCTTGAGCTTGTCGGCGAGCTGGTGCCGCGCGAGGCTATTGACGCCGTATTCGACTTCGCCCGACCGGGCTTCAACGAGCATCTTGAGGTCGCCGCCCTCATCGGTACGGCATTGCAGTAGGGAGGAAGGAACGACGAGGTCCTGCTTGCGAGCAAGCTGGCGCTCGAGTTCCTCAGCCAAGTTTACAAGTGAACGTCCGCTTTTCATATTGGTTACTCCAATCAAAAAGCGGAGACGGCATACCCGAACAGGGGGATGCACATCCCCGCTTGAGTTATAGAAATCAGACCGAGAAGACTTGGTCCCGATGGATGACGCGGAAGGCTCCGCGATGGCGCTGGCAGTGCGACCGGAAGGACTACCCTTCAGACAACGCTGCGATGAACTACAACAGTCCCTGCTCGGCGAACGACACAACCTCGTTGCCGGCAATGACCAGATGGTCGAGCACACGTACATCAAGCAGCTCCAGGGCGTTTCGTAGCGCCCGGGTGATGGCTTGGTCGGCAGCACTGGGGTCGGCCACACTCGATGGGTGGTTATGCGCGAAGATGACGGCTGCGGCGTTAAGGGCCATGGAGCGTTTCACCACCTCACGGGGGTATACGCTCGCCTGGCTCAAGGTGCCGCGGAACAGTTCTTCCGGCGCGATGACTCGATGCTTGTTATCGAGAAATAGCGCCATGAAGACTTCCTGCTCACGCCGGCCAATGGTCAGCCGCAGGTAATCACGCACGGCGGCTACCGATTCGAGCGCGTCGCGATGACGCATCGATTCGGCAAGCGAGCGCCTGACCAACTCCTTGGCGGCATCGAGCTTGACGACGGCTTGTGGCCGGACCGCTTCGCTCACTTCCGCTTCATTCAGGATCTCGCACAGACTGCCGCCGGCTTCCCGCAACAACTGCGCTGCATTACGACGACCGACCAGCATGCCGAGCAGCTCGACATCTGACATCGATTTCAGACAAGGACTCATGACGGTCTCCCTTTCCAAGAAGAAGGGGAGTTCCTCCCCTGGGGAGAGGACTCCCCAGGGGATGGAATGACGACGGGTGTCGCGTACTCAGGCCACCGCGCTTTCGCGCTCGAATGAGCGCTCCGGCTGCGGCACATCGATAGCTACGCCATTGACCTTGGCGAACTTGATGCGCAAGAGACGTCCCTTGATGCTGACGCCGGTCTGCCCTTTTCTGTCACCCTTCTCGAAGGTGAAGGTCTCGGCATAGATGTCAGCAATGCGGAAGCCAATGATCACGGTCTTGTCGGCCGCGACATCGTCTTCCAATCGCTTGACGATTTCCTGGGCATCAGCGCCGCTGACGCGACAGTCGAACTTCGTGTAGCAGACGTCGCTGTCACTGCCACGCATGGCGGCGACAGTGCAGGCCAGGAATTCCTGACCCTTCTTGGGTTTGACGACGCGGACACGATTAAGATAACCAATACCTTCGACGAACAGGTTGAAGAAGGACGGTTGCACCTTTTCTTGAGTTTGCTCAGCCATGATGGCCTCCTATGACATGACACACATGAATAGGGAGACCACGCCCCAAGCGGGGATAGGACTCCCCGCTTGGGTTGAAGCACACGACTTGTATCTCCTGGCCTTACGGCCGCCTGCTCTCAGGAGATCTGACCGGTTTCGGGCGATGCGTAACGAGCATCAATCGGGCTGACACAGCCAGCGAGAAACTTAATGCCGCAGGGTGCTGAAACGGGGCACCTGCAGGGCTTGGATGATGCATGCTGATCCCGATATCGGGTGACGCGCAACTTCAATGAGTTCAGAGGCCAACGGACAGCCCTCACCCCCGACACTCATCCTGACTTCGATAAGATCTCCAACCAGAGTCTCGCCCCCCACGCGGCGCGCCTCAACGCGGAAGCCGTGGAAAGTCAGATGTTGCTGGCCATCGCGCGCGGCCGCGAGGACCACGTCATGGGTAATCGCGCGGAGCACCTGCCATTCTTCAGAGCAGGGCTGACGCCCCGTCACATGCTCACCGCCGCTCACAGCAATTCTCCCGCCGGCGTTTCCGGGAGCTCGTCCAGTGTCAGAGGCACTTGGCTCAAGAGCCGGAGCTCAGCCTCGCTCAGCAACACACGACGCTGTGAATGACGCGGCGCTTCCTCGCCGGTAAAGACCTTGCGTGGGACTTCGCCGAATAGGGCCAATGCGGCTCGCACGCGGAGGCGCGCGGCATCATCGGCGCCGGGCAGGAAGTCGCGACGGCCGAAGGGCAGCATTTCTTCGCGGAGCAAGACCCGCTCCCAACGCATAGGCGCGAGGAAGAGCCCGCGCAAGGCGCGCCCTATCTCGCGGATGGCAGCGCGGCCGTCGTCATCGCTCAGTCGGTCCTTCATGACCAAGGTCTTGACCATGCGGACGTGGTAGTCGAATTCGACGATGGCTTCGGCGGTTGCGTAGCCGTAGGGGCTACGGAACCCGAGCGCGACATTGAGCGGGCTACGCGAGCCCAAGACCGACAGATTCAGACCCCGGCGCCGAAGCCGCTCGAACTCGGCCTCGCGCGTCTCAATGACCGCCGCCATGCGCCGGCGGATCTCGACCAAGTTCTGATAGACGCGAATTAGGATCCAGTCGGCATAGGGGTTGTCGTTGGCGGACAAGTGCCAGAGCGACCTCAGCATGGCGGCAAACTTGCGACCGCCGATGATGGCGCTTGCCTGGGCCGCCTCCTCACCCGACCGGCCGACGAACATGCGATAGGCGTCGCGAGTGTGCAAAGTCATGATGTCCGGGGTTTCGTCGGCGAGCTGACCGAGCACGACCCTCGGAATGCTCGGCGCTGCGGCCTGTGCGGCCAGATCCGATCCTGACAGCTGCGATGCCGCCTTCTCGACGGCCTTAGTTCCGTGGAGAAGTTCGGCGGGTGCGATGGTCGATGAGATCGCTGAGCGGGTGTCTTGCGTTTCCATGGCGTACTCCTTTGGTTGGAAGGCGAGCTGGTAGGGGATTGCGTATGGGGGAATGTCAGGTGGGCTTCTGCGCGCGCAGGCGACGTTTCATGTCGCCTATCTCGCGCCGGGCCGCTTCACGCCGCGCCTGGTTCTCGGCGTCAAATTCTTGCGAGGCATGCTCGGCGCTCAGACGCTCCTCGTCCGCGGTACCGGCGCTGCGTTGACGCGCCTCTGCCAAGCGCTGCAAGCGTTGCGCGGCGATGCGCGGGCCGAGTTCAGGGATGAAGGTTCCGACATTGGCACGGCCCACCAGGGCACGCAGGTAAGCGAGCGGACTGCTGCGCACACCACGCACCTTGAGGCGACCGGCCAGTTCGTCGAGCAGGGCCTGGGCCTCGGCTTCGCAATCCTGCAAAAGCCTTCCTGCGGCAGCCCGCTCTTCCGGTAGCAGTTGTTCTGGAAAAATCAGATCACCACCACCGAATCTGCTGTCCAGATCAGGAGGCGCTTGAGACGCGTGCTGTGGTTGTAGTTGATCTTCTGTAGTTCTATTAATAAGAACGATGGCGCTTTTGTCGAAACAGTGATGGCGGTTTTGGCTAAACAAATTTGGCGCTTTCGGCGAAACATGAATGTGGGATTGCCGCATTCTTGTTTCGCCATTCTGTGCAGACCAGTCTGTGCCGATAGCCGATCCCTGGCTTACCGCTTTGAGTGTTGAAGGCTCAGGTAAGGCCCCATCTGTCAGCAGTGCCAACAAACAATCGAGCCGGATACGCGCCACCATGCTGGGCGGAATACCCTTCAGGGTTTCCTCCCAAACGCCGATGCGGGTCAATGAACGGCGCGCGGTCTCTTGCTCGCGCCGGGTCAGCCCAATTTCTTCCGACCAACGCGCCGCTGAATTGCTGATCCAGGTATCCATGCGTCGCTTTAGCTGCTGACGGGTTAGATGCAAAGCCCGCGATAGCATGAGTCCGGCATGGATCCCTCCGGCAATCTCGGCCAGAGAACGGTGATAGGCAAGCGAGGGGCCGAGCAATTGCGTGAGGATGGCTCTGTCGATGGCGTCTCGGTCGCCCTGACACAGCACAAGCTGTTCGGATAGCTGCACGCGAAGGGTCTCCAGACTCAAACGAAAATGCAGTCGGGCAGGAATACCCATACGACTCTCCTCGATGAGCGATAAATGACGGAGCAGGTCACGTACCGTGGTCTGCTCTTTCGCTGACAAGCCGGTCTCCCGCTGCCATTGCTCGGCCGTCTTCCAGAACCATCCGGCGTTCTCGGCGACATCCCGGCCATGGCGCGTCCAGTAAATGGTCTGCGATAGGAGCAGTGCCGCTTTGACGTTCGCCGTCACGTCGACCAGGCGCCGATGAAATGCGATGTGCCGACCGAGCAGCGGCCAGATGATTGCGAGCGGGACTGTGACTCGCGAACTGCCCGGCGCCTCGCGCTCCGGATGAACCAAGTCCGAGTCTTTACCCATGGCAAAATGCGCGCAACGTCACTGCCAATGGTTCCCAGCGCTCACCCGCAAGGCGCGCCAGACAGCCTCGGGACAGACCCGAAACGAGAGCCTTGCCGGCATACCAAAGCGGCGCTCTTCCATGAGGCCAGCGTGCCGCAGGGCGCGCCGCGCTGTCTCCTGCTCCCAGCGCGAGAGTCCAGTCTCCTCGGTCCACTCCTCCTGGGAGCGGATAAACCAGCCCTCGTCGGTAGGGTCGAGCGCCTGCGTGGCCCAGATGGCCTGTGACAGCATCAAGGCGGACGTGATGCCGCCCGTCACCGGCACGAGACAGCGATGAAAGCTGACCGGGATATCGAACACTTCCAGCAGCAATTCGGCTGTGATGTCGTGGGCTTCTACTCGAGCGTTCATAGGTCCGCCTCAAATGCGCGAATGACTGTTTCCAGGACTGCGATGGGTATTTGGGGGAAGGCCTGGTGCAGGCGGTAGTAACGGACACGCGGGATGGGATCGGTGATGTCCCGCCAGGCCCGATAGATGCGTTCACGCAGCGGGTAGTCCGGCAGCCGCACCCGGCCCGCCGGACGGCGCGCGCCGACATCGTGGCGGCGCTTCAAGGTCAGCTTGCGGCGCATCTTGAATAGCGCGCTCATGAGCTGCGTAGACGCACCATGGCGTATGAAATAGTTCTCCAGCGCCGTGGCCTCGTTGGCGAGTGCGACGGCACGAAGCCCCGCTTTCAGCTCTGCGCTATCGAAGGCAATGCCGATGGTGAGGGAACGCATGGCGGCCAGGCGACTCAGGTCGAGAGCCGACAGTTGCCGCAGGTGACTCATTTGCTCGTTCTCGATACCCGCCGCGTCAAGCTCGTCCGGCTGTCCGTCGGCAAGCCGCACCGTGACATGGTTGAGTAGCACTAGGCGAACCTGCACGTCGTGAAGGCGCAGCATCACGCTTGACCGTCAGTAGCCATCGCGCCGCCTGCCGCGTGAGCACCGCCGGTCGGGCTGCGCGACTGCCTGAGCGTGGTCAGTACTGCCCAGAAGGCGCAGGACGCGGCATCGTCAGGATCTGCAAGCCAAGACAGGAATGCGCCGTCCAGCGGAACGGGCATCGCCGCGCCAGGTTCCAATTGCCCGCATACACCGGCGAGCAGCCACCAGGCGCGTTGGCGCTCTGGCGATGCTGTCTCAGCGATAGGCAGGTCCGAGACCCGATAACCGGTCGGCGTGTCAGCTGTTGGCTCCACGCAGTCGGGAATATCGACCGATGCCGCGAAGTTGCGCGCCGCCTGGAAAGCAGCGTCGGTGGAAGTACTCCGAGCCTGAGGCGACGCATCCTTGAGCATCTCCCGATCGCTACCCTTCGAAGGGCTATTGGGTGCCAGACCGGCACCCTCCACGTCGCTGCGCTCTTGTTCTCGACGGTTATCTCGTCGCAGTCCGTCGCGAAGGTTCTCTACCGGTTCGCCGAGGTGCCGAGCCAGCGCCACCTCGCAGGCCTCGCAGGTGGTCGGCACGCTGAAACTCTGTGTGCGACAGTACTGCGCGGCTACGTCAAGAAAAGCTGGCTCGAATACCTGCGCATAGAGGTCGTCTTCCGATATTGATACGCGCGACTGTGCGTAGCGTTTTAGCGCGTTCAATCTCGGCTGAAGTGTTTTGACATCAAGGCCCGAGAGACTCGGCACCGCGTCGCCGAGCGTGCGCAGGCGTTCGAGGGCAAAAAGGTAGTGTGCGAGGGTCGCCGTATTGACGGATAAGCCGAGGCCATGCAGCGCGTCTTCGAGCGGTCGCAGAGACAAGGCGTGGCCGAGCTCCTCCTCCAGGCGCCCCTTCAGCGCGACCATGCCGGTGGCCTTGTCCCAGAATGTCATGTCACCGCGCTGTTCATTTTCGATGAGATGTGCGGTTAAGACGTGACTCTCTGAGCGCCACGGACGAAACAGCACGACGAGATGGCGATAGCGCGGGTCGTGGGTTTCGGCCCATAGTTGTTGAAGCGCCACGAGGCGGGTGTTGCCACCGGCCTCGACAATAAAATGCGCTTCGCCGGGCCGTCGGGTGACGGTCAGGGGACTGCGAAGTCCGCTGGTCCGAATCGATTCCTTGATGTCGTCGAACTTGGCGTTGGTCGCTCGGCGGGGGTTGTTCTCGTAAGGCCGGATCTCGTCCACAGCCAGTTCAATCTGGCCGTCCGCCTGCAGGTCGAGTCGCGCGCCGAGATCGCGGGCGTTATTGCCCGGGTTACCGACTTGCAGTGATGCCGCGACCTGTCGTCTGCGCTCGTCGTCGGAAGGCTTGGTACTCATAACGCCTTCTCCCGCAGGTGCGGCTCGCCGGCATAGACGCCTTTCAGAGCGGGCATGAGTTCCCAGGCGAGTTCGTGCATGACGACCGACGCGCTTGGCATCACTCCATCGCGACGGCGTTCGTGCCGGTGCACCGGTATGCGCAAGGTCGCGGCCTCTTTATAGGCCTTGGCGTGGGGCACGACCGTATCGAGCACTGAGAACCGACCCTCCAATCGAATGAAGTCCTGCCGGATCCCGTCCGCTATCAGCCGCGCGTCGGCGGTACGGTCTTGCCGGTAGATGACCGCTTTGACTGGGCCGAGGGTCGTGCCGAAGGCGCTACCAGGTTCCAAGCGCTCTAGAAGTTCCAGCGTGCCATCCCGGAACTCGCGAGCGGATAGCACTTCCGGGGTAATCGGTGAGACCAGAACATCCGCGGCCAGAATCGCGGCGTCCTGCACAGGACCGATGGCGCCTTGCGTGTCGATGAGGACGCAGTCGTATGCCTCCGTCACTAGAGGCGATTGCAAAGCTCTCCACAGTCGGATTCCACGGTCGATACGATTTAGGAGCCAGTTGGGCAGGTGGCCCTCGGGATCGTCCGAGACGACGATATCGAGGTTGGGGATTGCCGTCGCCGTGATGCAGGACGGCGTCATCTCGCCGTTCAGCAATACGTCTGTCAGCCCTGCTGACGGTCGTGAACTCGCGAGCGCGAAATACTTGGAGAGCGAGGGCTGGATGTCTGCGTCGATGAGTAGAACGCGCAACCCCAAGTCGGCCAGGAGGGCACCAAGGTTCGCCGTAAGCGTGGTCTTGCCGACGCCGCCCTTCGTACTTGCAACAGTGAATTTGATCATCGATTCCGCTCCAAATCAGGTCTTAGATCAGGGATACGGAATCGGGCGAAAATGTGTCGGGCTATTCCTTCAGATAATCGGCAAGCCCCTGATCGGTCAACGTCCGGCGAATGCGCTTAATCTCGTCATAGAGCGTCGCACGCGGAATTCGGAGCCGCTCGGCGGCCTCTTTGACGGATAACCCCTCCTCACCCAGCATCCTGCATAACCGCTTTTGACGTGGCGTCAGCCCGTCGAGCGCCCGCGCGACATCGATCGCTGCATCATGGCGACTACCACCCATCACATGGCCTGATTCGGTTGTTACCGAATCAGCAATCACCTCTGCGAGCGTGAGTCCGTCATCGGAGCCGTCGACTGACACGTCGAGCGAGAGGAGGTCCTGCTCGCCTCCTCGCTTGTCGGCGACCTGCTCTCGGACCCAATCGGTGAGCTTGTTGCGCAGGACCTGCGACATATACGCGTCCGGTGGGCCGTCCCCGTTGGGAGCGAGTCGCTGGCGGACCTCGATCCAGTGCAGCAGGCACTCCTGCTGAACGTCTTCGGGATCCTCGCGCGCGAGAACTCGATACCGCCGGCGGCACTCGGCAACAATTTTCTTTGTGACTGCAAATTCCCATTGTTCAAGACCAGCTCCATCCTTGAGCTCCATCTTGCCCCCCGTCCTTGGGATGACGGGGGAATGAAGTACCTAAAGTTGGCTAGTTGAAAATCCGAAATCGGGCGCGGGGATTACCAGCTTCTTCCAATTTTTCCCGGCGATACCCCGCCCCATACTCCCGGGAGAAATTCCCGGGATTTCTTACGCCATTCGTATTCCTGGTGACGGTTCAAGGGCGATGATCAAGCTGGCAGTCCCGTGCCACAGCGTGATTCTCTGAAAGCCTGGTGGGGACCAATTCTGCGACTACGTCCGAGTCAATCGAGCGCGTTGCTACCAAGTCTTAGCAACACCAACGCAACCTGCAGACGTGACTTCACGAGTTATCGGACAAATAGCCGCTGCAAAGGCCGCAAATCGACACAGATGGATGTCTCGGCACCGTGCGACGGTGCGATTCGGGTCGGTTCCTAGAAACCGCGCCCCAAATAATCTGTGAGCGACTAAATTCGCCAGGGCACAAACGCGACCGGGCTATTGAAATCTTAAGAACTTAGCGGGGACGCTAACTGAGCGCCGGCTACCTGCCGGATGGGATTCGGCGATTTGTGCGTTAGATCGCCAATGCCGCACAAGACGTCTATGCCCTGCACTTGCATCGACGCTGTTCAAGCTGGCCTCGTGTCAGGCACAGCTTCTTATCGTGTTTTTCCCTACGAAATTTAGGTATCCACATTCGTCCTAATATCCTTCGCACGAAAATTTCTCTTTCTGTATCGCTTCGCCCATTGCTCGATTTGCTTGGCAAGCTCCCTATCCAGATGCTCAACCGCGACTGGATTGAATACTTCGACTAACGATTTTCCATTTTTCCCGTGGAAATGGACTATTTCCCGGTGAAGAGTAGGCGCAAGCCAAGCTAAGACCCGGTCTGCGAACGGCAGGCTTGCAGTCGATTCGTCAAGTTGCTGCTCGACGGCTTGTCGAAACGACTCAGCGATGCCGACAGTTCTGGGAAGGTTCGATTCGCTGAACGACTGTTCCAGTCGAGCCCCTTGCGTCATCTCTAATTTATTGGTCATTTGATTTGCGTTTCCGAGCCAGACGCGAAACGCGACGCTGAGCGGCACCGAAGTCCGCAACTCGACAGTAGCCGAGCCATTGGTTAGGCCCCACGCTGCAGCCACGCGAATATTACAAAAGCCACCAGACTCAGCGCTGAGCGAACGAGATGCAACCGGCCCCATCTATTGAGCAACATTCGAGTTTCCGCTGAATTGAGGTCCCGTCCCGGTTCGAGCAGTTTGTGATTCGTTGGCATTATTATTTTGAATGCGACAGGAACGACAGCCCCAATAAGTAGTGCTCCGGCTATCCAGCCAAGCCCCGCTCCCAGCAAGCCGGCCACTATTCCTGTCACTAATCCGACCATTGCCAAAGGAGCCTGCATCCAGGTCGCACGCTTATAACTCGGCGCCCATTGAGTCCCGGCTGCTCCTGTATCGAGCAACGTACGTACTGGATGTTCAACCAGACTGATGTAAATCGCGGCGCCAGCGAAAAGCCCCGTGCTCAGGGTGGCAAGCATCTTCAGCGCTTCAATCATTTGAAACCTCTCCCGTGGGACTTATATGGCGATGCGCGGCACTGAAGAGCGCAGCACGGCAGTTTCGAATCCATTTGTCTGCCGAATTCATATCTCGATTTTATAGCTTAGTCCCAGCTCGTCTGCCGGCAGTCCTCGAATGCCCCAGTTCCCTTTGGGCGTTTCGAATATTGTTATTTCAATATCGGCGGGGGATATCGAAGTGCGATCAGCTAGGTTTTCAAACAGCAGCCGAATGAGGTGCTTCTTAGTGTCCGCACTTCGTCCTTCGAACATTGAGATCTCGATTATTGTGTAATCGTCGCTTCGGTCCTGCGGATGAATGAATTCATCCCTGTCCAGGGAAATAAAGCGATGAAATCGCTTTTCAGGTGGGAACTGAAGCGCCTCGACGACCGACGCGTGAATCGCATCGGAAAGTGCCTGGCGCTTAGCCGCCAGTGCTGACTTGAGTCCGTATATCTTGATTTGAGCCATTGATATTTTTCCAGCGTCTATCAGCAAGCGACCATTGAACTGACACGGACGAGCGCCGCTCCCTGACGGAACAGAGACCGTTCGGTAGGGAGCGAATAGTTGTTCACCTTGTCAACTATTGCGACCTCACGGGGGGATGCAGACATTCGCATCGTGGACGCCGTGTTGCGGCTCGGCGCCAGAACGGGGTGGCGTCAAGATTCGATTTCGAATCAATTAGAACGCCGCCCAGCCACGAGGTGACTTCCTTGATCACTATTCCGACGGCTGTCCGTAGTACTGCTTGTAGGCCTCTCGCCAATCCCCTCTCAACTTGTCTCGCGCTTGCTTTAGTGTAATCGCTCCGCCGCACATCTCTCTGTTCAGCCGGTTCTCCAGCTTGTCCTTCATCTGGGCGTTCCAGGGCGACCCATAAGCCTGTGGCCATAGATTGTCTACCGCGTCTGCACCGCCGAGTTCACGGCTGATTAGATGGTCTATTTCACAGGTGCGGCCATGCGCGTCCGATACACACCGTGGGTCGTCATAGCCGGAGTACCCATAGCGGGCGAAGACCTCTCGCTTCATTGCAGCGGTTACATGCCGTTCGTCTTTGCCCCATTGAATTTTGCAGATGACCTTCTTCGTCAATCCGGGACGTGACCTCCCCGGGGTTTTAGCCAAATCGGGTAGGTCGCCGGCGAACGTGAAGCTCGAAAAGAAAGCTAATGCGCTCGCAATGAAAACAATTTGGACACGCTTCAACGGGCAGACTCCAAGATTCAACACGGAGAACCGGAGTGCCGATGATAGGTCATGCGGCGATAGAGACGCGATAAAGCACGAAGCCCGCCCACGCACGGAAGCGCTAGGGCAGCCGTGGCCAATGTTAGGAGCTGGTCGGCTTCATTTAAAACACGACAATCTGTGAGATTACCGAGCCCGCTTCGAGAATAGACGCAATAGCGGCGACCAACAGCGCGCGAATCGCCCGCGAGGCGATACAGCTATGCCCACCACATCAACGCCAATAGGTCTTAATCTAGACGACGCATCTGCCCGAGTGCGAACGGGGATGACGTTCGAGGCCGCGGTTGGTATTCCCGCTGGCGGATTTTCAGACGTCACAATTGGAGCGATTCCGCGGAAAGGCAATTCTTTCATGGCCGCAGGTTCTCGATTTTTTTGTCCATTGTCGTGGGGGGTCTTAAAGCATTCTATGCAGCAGTTCTCAGTGTTCCTAAAGCACAATGCCGCGCCTTAGAATCGGATCGCCGCGGCTCAGTAGTTGAATAGGCGATGCACAAGAGCTTGCGAAATCAACAGAACTGCACTTATCGCCACCGGCAGTCGGCACGGCATTTTTTACCATGCTGACTTCCCGTTACTTCGCATCTCAAACTACAAAAGTTCTACGCGACCGAGTCGTCGGGCGATATGCCCGTTGCTACACGTAACTTCTCCAACGTCTTCATTTGTTTCAGCAAGCCGGCATCGCTCCCGACTGCACGGGCATAACTATCTCCATCCACGCCACTTCCCAATGCGCGTATCCAATCTCCTGCGCCGGCTCCAAGAACTAAAAAAGCAGCGCGGTCAAGAATGGCATGACGAACGCGGGCCAATTCCTCCAGGTAATGCTGGCCGTAAGCTTCTGGCAGCGTTGAGCCGGCATTGACCGCGTATTCGGGTGACCCCGGGGCCCCACATCGAACGCCTAGGCGACTTGCGACTACTCGTAGCAACGCCGAAACGTCTGCAGCCATTTTGGCGCGAGACTCAGGAGTCCTCCTACACGGCGTAGCAAGGTCGGTCGCTATCCTCTGGCATTCGGCAACCAATGCGTCCAAATCGAGGTCTCGGAACGGATTATGTGTAGGCGCCATCATACTGTATATTTATACAGTTTCCGAGAAAGCTAGCAACCACTCACGTCTGGCTCCGCTAGAATCCCGTCATGTGTGGTCGCTTTGCCATGATTCGAAGTCCTGCCGAATACGCTCAAGCGGTCGGCGCAATGTCGTGGCCGGAAGCTAAACCCCGATACAACCTGGCGCCTACTCAGACTGGATTGATAGCAAGGGACAATCCCGAGACCAATCATCGAGAGTTGGTCGCGTTGAAATGGGGGCTCGTACCCCATTGGTCAAAAGACGCGAAGATTGGCTACAAAATGATAAATGCGCGGAGTGAGACGGTTGCGACCAAGCCTTCATTTCGCGACGGCATGAAGTATCGCCGCTGTCTTGTGGCGACGGACGGCTGGTACGAATGGCGGGTGACGCCGTCGGGCAAGGTGCCAACATTTATTCAGCGCATTGGGGACGGCGGCGAACTCGTCCCGTTCTTCTTTGCCGGTCTTTGGTCGAGTTGGCGCCCGAAAGAAGAGCCTGACGCCGATTGGCTGGAAACCTTTACGATTCTTACTCGGGAGGCCAGTCCCGAATTGCAGGTTATCCACGACAGGATGCCTGTAATCTTACCTGACGAGGCTCACACGGCTTGGCTCGACCGAACCTTGAACAACGGCACCAGTGCAGAAGAGATCTTGAAATCGGCTGTACTGGAAGGCTTCCATCACTATTCGGTTTCAACGCTGGTAAACAGCCCGAAAAATGGCAAGCCAGATTGCGTGACAAGCCTGGAAGCTAATGCGGACAGGTAAAGGCAGGTCAAACGAGTTTGGGCCAATACCAATTCCTCTATCGTCCGGACTCGGCCGAGGGCCTATCCATTGGATGTCGACCGCCGTCCTCGTACCAGCGCCGGTACTGGCCCCACCACATCTCGGCACGTAAGAGCGCACGCCGTCGGCGTTCTTTCGTAACTGTGTTTTCCGTGCCGATGAAGAACTTTACCTGCGTTTGCCGTCCGTCAGGGCGCTGCGCCCGACAGACAATCGCGAGTTCTACAACTCCGTCGATACGTCGCTGCTGCTTGTGCTCGTAGGGGCCCTTTCCTCGCAACTTGAATTTCCGGCCGTCCAGAATATCCATGCGCCACTTCGCGGCGGCGCGGTGGGCGGCTACAGCGTCGCCGTCGAACGAGCGATAGCTGTAATAGCGGCTATAACGCTTACCGTTCAAACTCACCCGCACCTGCAACCCTTCGGCGGACGGATAGGTAATTCCTGGCAACGCGCTTGTGATTTCGCGTGGCGCATGTCGAAGCCGTACCTTCCAATTTGCTGGCATGTTCGTTACTCCTACCTCCTCAGCCCGAGCGCCGGCACCGCCACGACGGGACGACAGCGCTCCTCGCGCCCACTATTTCATAAGGAACTGCTTGAGTGCCGAACGGTGCGAGGAGCCGTACCTTCCAATTTGCTGGCATGTTCGTTACTCCACCTCCTCAGCCCGAGCGCCGGCACCGCCACGACGGGACGACAGCGCTCCTCGCGCCCACTATTTCATAAGGAACTGCTTGAGTGCCGAACGGTGCGCCACGAGGCGCCCCAGCAGTTCGCCACTCTCGTTCATTAGTTCCGCCGGAGCGGTGTCTTCAGTGGCAAGCCGAAGAGCAAATATGATGTCGGTAGCAGCTGAAAGGTCCTTTTCTAGAGCCAGCAAGAATTCCTTATTCACCAGTTCCACTGACGGCCCTCCACTTGGGTAGCAACTGTTCTGGTATTCCGAAAGGGGTGCAGCCACCGAAATAAAGGCTGCAACGTGTGGGACTGCCGATAGTACGTCGGAGTTTCAGTCGCCGCCCGAAATGTTGATTTGCTTCTCCAATTGACCCGCCGGTTGCACCGTGGATTAGCCCGATCAGCTGTTCGTATTGTGCTAAAACTGGCGGACCGTGCTAAGGCTTTGTTAGGTCAAACGGAATTGCAGCGAGTTCACGAAAGCGGGTCAATTGGAGATGCAAATCAACAAAGACACTTTAAAACCTTGGGCATCGCTGCCCTGAGGGCTAGCACTCCGCTGTATGCGCACTCTTACAGGTAGGCAAGTCGGACCAAGGTAAGGAGCGCGGACCACAGTCCTGTGTCGATACGCTCCAAATTCAGACCTCTGTTCCCCAGCAACCAACGGCGCACGGACCGAGTCGAAAGTTCGACCCTCATTCTGGCATTCCTGCGGCTAGCGCCCGGCTTCATAAAACAGCTATGCACCTCACTCGTCTGCGGGGTTTATGCGAGGTTAAGTTGACCGCGGTTGCCCTCTGCAGGCCATTCTTGTAACGAATGCCCCGGACAAAATTAAGCAATTTCAGTTGTTTAAGAATTAGCTGCGCGACCTAACGCCCAGCCGCTCGAAAGCTATAGGGACAAGGCCACAGCATCTTTGCGAATTAACGATTTGGAATACAAGCCTTATTCACATCCAGTCACTTCGCGAGAGCGCTCGCGGCCCGAATGTCACTACAACTCAGTGAAGAGCCGGCGATCTATCGCTATCAATGCAAGCAGAGAAGATTCTTCAGAGTAGCAATCAGATCGTCCGTCTTCTCTTTGTTTTCTCTCTCGACGAACTGGAAAAGCTCGTGTTCTGTTATCGTTTTTGAAGAAAGCAACTTTCTCCAGTAAGTCTTCGCGGTGTCCTTGGGTTTCTTTGCGGGTGCGAATTCGTCAATTCCGCAATCGGGCAGCAGGCGCTCTCTATTCTCCCAGATAAAAAGCTCGATATCATTAACTGGAGAACTACAGATTTTGCTTGGCCCCTGATAGCGGACGCGATCAAGAATATCTCTATCCACGACAATCAGCAGATGCTCTGACGCCCCAAATATTTGGTCAGCATCGTTGCGTCGAGCTATTGACTCTATCTGCGGCTGACCGCCAACAGAAATAATCTCATATTCAAAAAAACACTGAACATGAGCGTTAATAAGATACCGCAAGAATCCGCGCAAAATATCATCTTCCGTGATGATGTACCGATCTTTCCCTCTAAACCCGTATAAATCTGATTTCACATATCCAAACGAACGACGCTCAATTCTCGAAACTCCGTCACCCGTATTTTCGAGATAATACAACCCGCCATCATCGACGGTACTAATAAAGGCGAGTGAATGAGAAATGACGATCAACTTAGAACTAAACCGCTGGAGAAGCGGCTTGATGGCTTTATACAACCTTACCTGAGCTGATGCATCGAGTGCGACATCTAATTCGTCGATGATGATTAGTTCCGCGCCAGATGTGGCAAGTCTAAAAAGCTGAATCAGAAAGAATTCACCGGAACTAAAATGATCTTCACGAATATAATAATTGCTTTCTAGTGGAATGAAATAGAACCGATGCTTTCCAATATCAACAGCCTTCAATCCGACGTAATTGCGGTCTGGATACACCTCATTCAAAAAGATAATTAATTCTTCTGCCTCAAAAAATCGCGATGCCGCGATATTAGCTCTAAGCTCCGCATCGTAATTGGCGACTAGCGCAAACTGCCGGAACCGGGAACCAAAAGGGATTGGCAATTCAACTAATACCGAGTTTTTTGGTGGGAGAGTGTCTTTCGAATCAAGGGCACTGATTTTCGAATTAAATCGAAACGAACATGGTTGATGCTGGCCTAATCTTAATGTCACCGAGCTATCGAATCGGACCGAATCAAGTCCGGCTGCTTTTTTGAATATTTGAGCGTCGGACAGCAATGCAAATGAATTTGCTAATGTCGTTTTTCCTGCTCCATTTTTCCCCGTTAATGCAATTATGTCCGAGTTGTCGAATTCAAATCGCGCGCTTAACTCGACAACGCTCTTAATGTTACGAATAGCTATCTCATAGCTAGCCACGCCATTTATCTTCCATAAGCGCACTAAGCGTATTGGCACCGTATTTTCTTTGCAACTTATCTAAATATCTTGAGTCGATAGATTTCGCATAATGCAAAAGCCCGAATAGAGAATGCGGATTTCCATTGAATTTTTTCTGCAGCAGTGCGTTGAATTTAGATTTATCGTTGATGTAGAAATGGAATAAATTTTCTATCGTTTGCTTGTGCTTTGAATCAATGGTTACACGCCCGTCTGGGGTGATTACCAAACCTAGAATTTTTACTTTATTGCCACGATGAGTGAAGCGTGTTTTTTCCGAGTTGATAGTGAGACTCGGGGATGCTGATGCACTCAGCAATTCTTGAGCCCGATCCTGAAGCGCATCGAATCCCAGGAAAGTTTTACCTGACACGATGATGTCGTCTGAGTACCTTGTATAAATCAAATTTCGTTCTGCGCAATGATTATGAAACGCAGCATCGAACTCTAACAAAAATGCATTGCTAATCTGGGGTGATGTTGGGAACCCAACTGGAATTACTCCTTCCCAAGTCGTCATGCGGACGATATGGCTCAAATGTTCCTCGATGTCCTCGATTGGAATAAGGTGTTTGTCCCGATCAAAGACTCGCCGGACGTGCTCTTCGGTAATTTTTGAAAAGAAATCGCGTATATCCGTAACAAAAAAGTTCGTGCTGCCAGCATGCGCTTGCACTGCCGTTAAAGAGCTTTTGCCCTTTATATAGGAATGTGCGACTTCTAAATTTTTGTTTAAGTGACGCAATATGACTCGGTCAACGAACCGTAGATATTTTTTGAGTTTCTCAGTAATTCGAACTACTTCGCGGGTGCCAGAAGTGAAAGGTTCAATTTCTTTGCTTAAATCAAGCGAGCAAAAGTCATTGAACGCGTCCTTGTCGTGAAAGACCGCGTCGAATGCTTGTTCAAGCGTTTTTATATTCATTTCGAATTGCTGGCCTTAACCACCGGGGTATAGCGAACGGCATATCGGAATGATAATTGATCATTCGCCGCTCTAATCACTAAGGCATTGATATCATGACGAAAACGCGCGATGGCATCTAGCGGAGAGTTTGCGATTGCTTTCAACCGTTGCCCTCCCTAAATCGGAAGGGCAACAGAGAAAATCATATTAAGGCAAGTAGTGACCAGCTTTCCGACCGGAGATGCTCCTAGTCACTGGTGATTTGAAGTGTAGTCCCGCGCCAATTGTTAGGCAACTGGGCGCGACAGCCGTCCTCAGGCGCACAGCCTATTGGCCGTCAGCTAAGCCTGTGCCGGCGCGAATATTTCTTCGGTTATAGTGGAAAAGCATAAGTTAAGGAGAGCAGATCTACCGCACGCTTCCACGTTGCCCGCCATCATTGGATTAGACACCACGATATTAGGGTGCAGACAAGACCTACTTCCGGTGGCGCAAGAGCCACAGCGGCCTGCGGATCGATCAAGCCAAGCGGATGAGGGAGTTTGAGTCGGAGAACGCCAGACTGAAGAAGGCTGTAGCGGATCTGGCGATCGACAAGATCATCCTCAAAGAAGTTGTCGAGGGAAAATTCTAAGCCCGACGCGGCGGCGGCTGGCGGTGGATCTCGTGAGGTCGAGGCATCGATTCTCCGAGCGCCGCATCTGCTGAGCGTTGGGCATCCAGCGATCTAGCATTCGGTACCTGCCGCAGCCGCGCAGTGACGAGGCGCCGTTGCGCGCCTCGATCTTGCGGCTGGCCTCACAGTATGGGCTTTACGGCTATCGGCAGGTGACCGGGCTCCTGAGGCAGGAGGGCTGGGACATCAGCAGGTCGCGGGTCGAGCGGATCTGGAAGCTCGAGGGGCTCAAGGTGCCTTCAAAGCAGCCCAAGCGCGGCCGGCTATGGCTGCCGGACGGGTCGTGCATGCGGCTACGTCCGCAGCATCGCAACCACGGCTGGAGCTGGGACTTCGTCATGGATCGGACCGACGATGGTCTAGCGATCAAGATACTGACGCTAATCGACGACTACACGAAGGAAGCGCTGGCAATTTACCCGGCTCGGAGGATCCGCTCACAGGACGTGATCGATATCTTCGCCGACGTGATGGTCGAGCGTGGGGTGCCCGAGTACAGACGCAGCGACAACGGGCCCGAGATGGTGGCCAAGAAGCTGCGCGGGTGGCTCGGTCGCGTGGGCACGACGACGCTTTACATCACGCAGGGCAGCCCTTGGGAGAATGGCTACTGCGAGTCGTTCAATGGCAAGCTGCGTAACGAGTTGCTGAACGGCGAGATCTTCTACACGTTGCGGGAAGTCCAGGTCGTGATCGAGCAATGGCGCCAGCACTACAATCGCATTAGACCGCACAGCGCTCTAGGTTACCGACCGCCTGCGCCCGAGACAACGAACCCTTGCTTGACGATAGTAAGCCGGCCCGGAGAGACTCAGCGGGCGGCTTGAACTGACATCAAGCCTTGACCAGAAAAAGCGGGCCGGTCAGCCAAGGTTCAATGCGGCATCGCAAACCGTGCCGAACGTCCATTGCGCGTCGAGGCACACGAGTATTGGATACGGTTCGGCGCGTGCGCCATAGCCTTCCGGGAGCGCGACATGAAGCAAGCGCCCCCGGTCGGCATGGTGATTGATTTCTCGCTGCCAGAGCATTCGTCGTTCCCTTACCGTCGGGCCTCCGTCGTTGCGCAAAGTCCCGCGTAGTGTATCGGCTTTCCGACGAGCATCCGGCGCAACCCGGCGCTGTCGGGACGTTCCTACGGGCGACACCGTGGCCAGGTTCCAGCCGCGCTCGGCCAAGGGGATTAACTTCGACTGCGACCGGTGATCGCGGCGCGGCTTCAGCGTGAAATTCGCATGTCCGTCCCCCAGGCGTACTTGCGCTACGTGCTGACGCACCCGCCAGAGCATCTGATCAACTGCGTTTCCGAGTTATTGCTATTGCACGTCGCCGAGCACCTGGTTTCGCTGCTCCACAACAGCGAATTCCTAACCGCGAACTATCGGTGATCCGAGGCAGAAGATGCCAGATCTGTTGGCGCCGCCCTCCGATTGAGCCACCGAACCGGCGTCGCGGTGAGCCAGATAATTTGGGGAGATTTTCAACTGTGACGCGGTTCGTGAGCGGACCGGATTGGCTCACCATAATGTCGACGCACTACTTGGACATGGCTTACTTTCGTGTCGGCGCCAACAAGCGATGGCCTTCACGCGTATCCGTCGTAATTGCACCAGCCCGAACTCGGCCGCGACCAATAACCCGCCAGGAGAAAGGCTAGAAGGGCAATGATGATTAGTGGCCCACTATTTTCCCATGTTCCGCTTTCAGAATGGTTGAAAAGCGTTCCCTTTGATTGCAGCTAGCTTTAGCTTAGTGGGGTAAGGATCTACTCAAAGGGCCTTGATTGCCGTCAGGTCAACGTTGCCACCTGATAAGATGACTCCCACTCGGGCCCCCTTCCCTAGTGGTATTCTGCCGTTCATGAGTGCAGCAAGAGCGAGCGCTCCGGTCGGTTCGACAACAATTTTCTGTCGCAGCAATAGCCATCGCATTGCCTCGACGATCTCCTGATCAGACACGAGCACTATCCCGGACAGATGCTGTTGCAGTACGGGGAACGTGAGTCGGCCAGGAACTGTTATCCGCGCACCATCGGCAATCGTCGTGGGGGGGCGATGGCCACTAACTCTCCCTTTTGGAACGATAGCCAGGTGTCATTGCCGCACTCTGGCTCAACACCATAGACGCGGATGGCTGGATGCAGCGCCGTCGCGACCGTCGCGCATCCCGCCATGAGGCCTCCTCCGCCTACTGGCCCAATTAAGGCATCCAGATGCTGAGCATCTTCAAACATTTCCAACGCGACAGTTCCTTGGCCTGCCATAACTTCATAGTCATCGTAAGGCGGCACGAGAACTCGAGCGGTCGAGGCTTGTAACTCGTTGGCTAGACTCTCCCGGTCTTCGGTGTATCTGTTATAGGCGATGACCTCCGCCCCATAGTCACGAACTGCTTCAAGTTTGAGATCTGGAGCGTCGGCGGGCATCAATATCGTCGCATGGGTTCGCGTGAGGAAAGCTGCCAGTGCCAAGCCTTGTGCGTGGTTCCCCGACGAATAGCCTACAACCCCTCGATCAAGCTCTGCAGGCGACAAAGTGGCGAGCTTATTCAATGCGCCACGGATCTTGAACGCACCGCCGCGTTGCAGGTTCTCGCACTTTAAAAACACGGTGTGTCCGGTGAGTAAGTCCAGCGTGCGGCTGGTTAGGAGGGGTGTGTGATGGACGAGTCCCGCAAGACGGTGTGCCGCCCGCGACACGTCGTCCAGCGAAAGAGAGAATGTCATGGGTCTAATGTCCCTGCTGTTTCCAATTCAAAGCGAACTCCTGGAGAGCTGTTTATTGAGTCCTCTAGAGAACTGCTTTCTTCATCACCGCAGTCGGCAGCCGCTTGCCGCACTATTCAACATTTTTCAAGATTGGCTACCCATCAGACGAACTCCATCGCAACGTATCGAGACCTGCCGTTCGGGAAGCCGCCGCGTTATTTTATCTAGCGGACGGATCCCCGACACACCAGACTCGGAGATTCCGAATTTCTGGCGGTTCCAATTGGGAGCGCTCCATCAACCGTGCGCATGTGCTGTAGGTTGTACCCACACCGCATAGGCGCCAAGTCACCTATCAGAAGTGCGGAAATGGGAACGAATTATCACTAGCAAGCTGACAGCCCATTTTATCAGTGTGAATAAGCATGAGCACTCAAGATGTACCAATACCCACGCGCTATGAGGCCATAGGTCAGAGACTACACCCGCCAGGAATTTCTTGACGTACTTTGTATCTATCAAGTCTTCGGTTTGACGATATCTCGAGATAAAGGCGCATTATGCACTCGGTCCAACTTCCGACGCATACAGTGCGTAGACTCGTGCGCCAGGCAATTTCAAATATCTCGTTTGGCGAAATCATTGGAGAGACGTGCATGAAGCAACGTTACGACGCAACTGCGAATTCGCTGAGGAAGGATTGAGCGAAACGGTTTTACTTCATTTTCTTGCGAATTTTCAACGGCACCAAAGATGCTCCGAATATCGCCTTGCTAATTCACATTCTGTACAATGTGCAGAAGTCCTTCGAGAATTAGTCTTCGAACCAGTGTAGTCTTTGCCTCATCGTTCAAATGACAGTCAATATCACCAACTCTTAACCTCTGGCCGGACAACACTGCTCTAAGAGCATCATGCACACGCAACGGAAATATGATCTCATTTTCGAACGCTATGACGGTGACGGAACTTTCGGAAATAGAGAAGCGGGAGCAAGGCTTTCGCGCCTGAACGAGAGAGTCTTCGCAGAGTGTACGTAGTGCCGCAACCTGCAGCATGTGCTCAGTTAGATTTGGCAACACTCTTTGCGCGGATTTTTCGACGATTTGATCGATACGCTCGTCTATGTCGACCAATTCTTGCATCCTCCTCCATAGCTCCTCGAACCGTGCACGCGCAAACTTCCGAGCTACGTCCGACCTAAATAGCCGGGCAGGAATGCTTTTTCTTAGCGACGGATCTTGCGCGCATGCAATCGCGACGCTCTCGACGAAAACGTCGGCCCAGGTTTCTGAGTGCACACCTAACGTGATATGAAGCGAAAGGTCTTCCTGACTTCCGGCCTCATGAAAGTATCCCCTTGGAATATATAGCAGATCTCCCGGTTCTAAAGTTTCGGTAAGCGACTCCTCGCCTCTCGAAGCTGAGCAAGAATCGTGAGTTTGTCCTCGAAACGGTAGCTGAATTGGGGACTGGTAAACGGACCACTTCTTACGTCCGTGGACTTGGAGTACGAATACGTCGTGGGTATCGTAATGAGAATTAAATCCCCGTGACTGCGACGGGGTTAAATATAAATTCGTTTGAAAATTGTAACCAATTTCTTGATTTAGAGAACGACACAGGAGAGCTAATGAGTCTGAATATCGATGTGCATGATCGAAAATGACGGTGAACCCTTGATCGAAGTACCGCATAACCTCAATCATATTAGCCATACCATCGGTCGATGCGAACGCGTCCGACGGTAAGTGGCTATCGCCCTTTACGGCTCTGATATTCTTGGCAGGAATTATCCATGACGTCGCTAACCGATCGAGATCGGCATACGACAGCAATAATTCATAGTATCTTGGATCGTTCCGATGCAGGATTAGTGGTTGTCGCTCCCACGAAGTGATCAGAAAATTCTCTTCAGTTAAAGGTGCGAGTAGCCACGCGAAACTATCCCATTGATTGCCATCAATGGCCGGTTTTCGCTCCAAGGAAAGCGAACTCACCTTTGCCTGACCCAGTCGCGGTCAGTTCATTCTTTTTTATCGGGCAACGGGGTATCGCCGTCCTCGGATTTATTACCCGACGATCCGTCAGCATCATTACTCGCAAATGCGGGTGGGGATAGGAGAGCGGCGACTGCGGCACCTAAGCCAACCAAACCTACTGCCTGAAGCAGGGACCGCCGCCCCTGCACTCGAATTGTTGTAATTTCGTCATCTCGCAGCGAAATTGGCGCTTTCGGCTCAGACTCAGGGGGCGAATCGGAATTTGTATTGCTAGACAACTTCCCTACTCCTTATGTCTACTAAATTTACTCAAGCACTCCACAATTGCCTGCCGCGATAAATTCTCGTTGAATATGCGCTAGCGAAGGACAATCTACCTGTTAAATTTTCAAAGGACAAATTACCAAGCTCGAATACTGATCTCACTTCCACCAAGTGACGTTACGGTATGCGAACGGAATTTCGCGCCGGGCACTGCAGTATCTCCGTAAAGCATCGTCACAAAAAGTCGAATTGTCAATTGCTAGGCGTTCGCAGATTTCGTGCAGGCGGTGCTGCCCTTTCTCATACGTTAAAATGATGTTTGGCCATCATCGATGCACCTCTTAGTCGCACGCTCTGCCACGATGTGATCGCGGCTTCCATCCATCCTGACTTTAGCAACCATTGGATCCGGCCATGTAGCGCTCTAGTAGGGGATACGGTCGGGCAATTCGCGTGAGTGGAGATTATCATTGTCCGCCTGCGCCCTACGAAGTACGAGCGCGTCTCTACCTCGGTAGTAGTTGAAGAACTCCGGCGTTTGGCCCTGGTCGGCGGCGAGCGAGATGAACTGAGGGTCCGGCGCGGCATCGCGCCGCCGAAGCCTAATCTTGCCGGCGAGCGCTTCCTTGTAGAGCCCAGACGTGCTTGTCGCGCCGTAATCTAACCACTCAGCCATCGTGATTTCCCCGTTTCCATCGGCGTCTGCTAAGGCTTTTCCCCCATCAGCCCCGAGGCCACGCTGGACAAGGGCGAACGTCAGGAGACCCTGCTGAAGGCCCGCAGTTTCAATCGCGACTTCGTCCGCTTGGGTCGCAGCGAGAATCCGCATGCCCTTGTCATAGGCGAGTTGTCCAAGGCCACGGTCGCCCATCGGCCCTGGTTTGAAACCAGGCTGCTTCACGCTCGCAGCGGAATGGCACGCATCAATGATCAGTGTGATCTGACCAGCGTCAATTGGAGCGAGCCACTTCTGTAGCTGATCGCTCGAAATGAAATCCTGGAGAAGCTGCGGCGTAACAGGGACTCCCGCCTCGCTGTCCGCTGACAATAGGAAGAACTCACCATTTGGCGCAGTGTAGCCATGCCCTGAGAAACTTATCACTACAACATCATCTGGCTCGGCACGCTCGAAACGCTCTGTGCCGTCGATACCCGTCAGCAGCCCGCGGGGCACTGCCTTACCTGCGAGCAAGTCCAGCACGCCACCGATTTTTGCAAGCGTTGCATCGCGCGGGCCACTAGTCTCCGATAGAAGCGTTACTGGAACGACCTCAAAGCCAGGCATTTGCTTGAGCGATTGGGCGATATCACGCGCATCTTTCGCAGCGTAAGTGAGCGTGCCCCTTTGTCCTGCGTAGGCATTAACACCGATGGCTACAATATACGCACGAGGTCTGCGCACCGTCCGACTAGGTGACGGCACGATGGTGTATTCGGCTACAGAGCTGCGTACCCGGTCCTCATTAAAAGCGTAGGCAGTAAAGCGCACGAGTCCCTCGTGGTGACCGAGACGTACAGTCATCCGCAGGCAATCGTCGGAAGTGACAGGACCGGATTTGTCTTTCGGGCAACGCCCGACCAGTTGACCATCACGGAAAAGACGAAGATCAAAGGCTTCTGTTGTGAACTTATGGTTAGTTTGGGTTGGGTCCTCGGCGCTTTCCGCAGTCAACTGAACGATTACCTGATCGGGAAAAGATCCCTCTTCAATTCGGACAATCCCAACGTGCGGCACTACCCGATTGAGTTCGCCCAAGGACCGAATAGGCGTAAAAGCGTCTCGGCATGCTTCCGGACGCAGAGCTTGGGCATCGTGACACGCCAGCAGTCTCGGGAGGAGCCGCGGCTCGTAGAAGTCACGCATATATGTGTCGACGGCCAGTGGGCGGAGAGGGTCGTCAGGCATCAGCCATGAAATGCGCCGCAGAGCCTCAGGATCTCCAGTGTCGAAGCGGCCGTCGTCGGCGATGACGACCCAATTCGTCCCATCGATGTCAGAAATGTTGGCAATCCGTTCTAGATGCCCGGCTGAATTCAGTAACCACAGATGCACTGCGCCATCGGCAACTGTTGCCAGCTTGCGGCCGTCGTCTGACAAACCGACACCCTGCACGGTGGCCTGATGCCCGACACTGTCGATCTCTTTTCCCGTCGAAGCATTCCATACAGTCGCGCGCTGGTCCTGCCCTACTGTCACAATTCGTTTCCCTAGCTTATCGAAGGCAATGGCGTTAACCCAGCCATGCTGACGTTCTGTCGTGATCGATTTGCCGGAACCAAGATCATAAATTATTGAGCGATTGAAGCCGTTTCCGTACCCCGCAGCGACATGCGCACCCGCCGCGTCTAGCTCAAGCGAACTTACACTCGCATTGACACCTGGTGCGGGAAGCGTTGGCAGAGCACTTCTGCCACGATCGAGCGGAAGAAAGTGGACCTCGCCAAGCTCGTCGCCGGCGGCCAGCATCTTCCCGTCTGGGAAGTAGGCTAACGCTGAGGCTCCGATCTGCAACTTGATCAGCCCGATGGTCGAACCGTCGCTCACGCGGGCAATGCCGATTTTTCCCGCTCCAAGTGCCTGGGCGATAGTTTGCCCGTCGGGGCTAAAAGCGATGGCCGAAATTCCGCCTAACATCGGCGTGTGGGAATATTTGAGCTCGCCGGTCTCACTATCCCACAGATGCAGGCCGCTATTGGATCCGGCGGCCGCAACATGGTGGCCATCTCCGCTCATGACAACAATATCAAACTGGCTCTTACGCGGATTTGCAAGAATTCGCTGGCGTCCTGAGCCGAGGTCGAAAACGCGCAATGCTTCCCCGTTGGCTAGCAGAAGGCGACGCCCGGAATTATCTAGAATATTAAGCGCGCGTGGTCCGAAGTTGCGCGGCTGCACTATCCAGCGATATGCCGCGCCCCTTTGGTCCCAGCGTGCAAGCTTTCCGCTGTTCAGGGCAACGATAACCTCGTTGCCTGATTCTGAAACCGCGAGAGTTGCCACTCGGCTCTTTGTCTCCTCGTGCATTTGGTCCGGCCAGGGCACGCGTGCGTTCACGTCCCCAATGCGGGTATCCAGAATCTCGGCGGCGACGGCGTTGACCGTATTACTGCTATCTCCTGGAGCGACGGCCAAGCTTCCACCGTCTTGCGACAAGGTTGCCCGCCAGCCGACGCAAAACTTCCGGAGTCGCATTGTTGCGATCTCGACGCGATAGACGCTATCGCGCTCACGTATGAAAAGGACGCTTGCGTCCTTGGAGAATCCGACAAGTTCGGTGTCAGGAATTTCACCTTCGTCGATCCTTAGCGCAACTGGATTGAGGGGTTTGTCTGAACCGATTTCCCAAACCGCGAAGAAGGGTGCGGTCTCGACGCCTCCAGGTTGCTGGCGGGTGATACGTGACCCCGCTAGGGCAAGAGTACGACCATCATTGGCTAGCGATATTTCGTCAATGTCCTGAAGGACATGCAGCGGCACACTGGTAACCCGCCAATTCCCGGCAACATCACGCCGGTGTACCGATAGAAATGGCTTTGCCCCCTTAGCGGGGTCATCAGCACCTGCCGCGACTACAAGTGTTCCCGACTGGTTCATTGCGACTGCTTTCACGAACCGCGTTGTGGCCTCGAGAGTCTGGAGCTGAGCCCCAGTTCGCCCGTTCCACAGACGCAATCCGTCGTCGCTGGCTACCGCCACCAGCTTGGCTCCGCTGCTCATGGCGGCTCCCTGTACCGAAGCGCGTACGCCGCGCACCGCAGGATCAGAAACAATGAAGGTTCGAATTACCGTACCTGTCGTCGCCTGCCAGAGCTTGACGCTGTTGTCAGCGCTGGCTGTTAGCACGAGGTCGTCGCCCTCACTCCAGGTAAGCGACGAAATTCCCATTACGTGTCCAGTAGTAGAGGAAAGTTGCGGGCCCAACTCCTGTGCGTACGCTGGAGTTCCGATAAGCATTACGGTCAGATACAGGATTGGCGTTGCCTGCTTCCAGAGAGCCCGAAGCGGATGGGTTGCCGGACGGATATTTTGACCCTCCTTCCGTTTAGTTAGGCAATTCGCCGGTGATAGTCGTAGAAGCGGCAGCGCAGGCGTTAGCAATTCATTAGGTTTGTAGTGATTTCCCGATGCAATATTATTGTCTGCAGTTTTCGTGACGGGCGACGTCAACGCAGGGGCAGTCACCATATGTTGGCGAAATCCCGACTTCGCTGCAATATTCTTTTTTACGCGGTTGTTGCCGCTTGCGAGCATTACAATCTGCCTTTGCGCAAAGAGCCGTACCGACTTTGGTTTCCGCTGTGGCTATTTGCGGTTTGGCGAGCCGCCCGCTGCCCCTCCTGCGCTGAGTGGCCCGCAGAAGGAACGGTTTGTAAGGTCGCCTTGAAGCCAAGACGGGGATCGCGAAACATCTCCATTGGTACAATCGAGCGCCGCCGCACTCCAGCTTGAAGACGCTGCCGGGCAGAGTACGCAGCCCGTGCACCCCAGACGAGGCGTATCTCAGGCTACTGGCTGGTTGCGTAGAAAATAGTACCCAAGAACCGTTCAACAACTCGCTTGGAACCCACTTATAAATGCGGATCCGGTGTTCAGACGAACCGGACCATCTCTGAAGTCTTCCGCTTCGCTCTCCTTTTTTGAAATAATGCCTATGCACCCGCCCCAGACGGTGACCCGACCGCCCATGCTTTGAAGGGTCCGAGGAACGGCGTAACGCTCGCCAAGAACCTAATTTTTAGAGGCTTTCCGTTCGAGATGGTAACGCACATCTCGTGATTCTTTTCGGCAAGCAAGCGACCAATGCTGCTACCCTTGAAGGTTATGCGAGACTCATCGACCGCGCAGAACGTGCGCCCAAGCTATGGTACTGTTTTATTTCAGTGGGGATATATCGCAGTTCGACGAACTGGCCGGCGGTGAGGAAAAAGGACTGCGCCTGCGCGTTTACTGTCTTTGTATTACTGGATCAAAGTTTCTGCGGTCGAAGTTGAAGAGTGTTGGGGTCTGGGCCCTTTGGACGACCGTTTCCGCGAAGCGCGGATCAGCCTTTGAATCTCGTGCAACGAAACGAGGCACAAGCCGGTTGGCACGGATATCTTCGTAGATACCGGGGGTGCGCCGCTCTCCATACTGCAACCATTCAGTCAAAGTGAGGACGCCATCACTGTTGGTATCGGCAAAACGCTTGCCGTTCGTGTTGCGAGCCAAGCCGTCGCGAACCAGCGCATAGGTGAGCAAACCCTGCTGCAGCTTATCGCTTTCAAGAGCCACATCGTCGCTCTGCGTGGCAGCAAGAATGCGCATGCTCTTGTCATAGGCCAGTTGGCCAAGGCCACGGTCCCCCATCGGGCCAGGTTTGAAGCCTGGCTGACCCACGCTCGCTGCCGAATGGCACGCATCGATGATCATCGCCATCTGGCCTGCATCGATCGCTCTCAGCCACTCGCTCAGCTCCTGGCTTGAGATGAACCGGCCGAGAGACTCAGTGCCAATCGCCTCGTCCTTTCCGGAGTCCGAAGGCAACATGTAGAACGCACCATCTGCTGCCGTATAACCATGGCCCGAGAAGCTGATTAACACGAGATCGTCAGGCGTCGCCTTGGACAGCTTCTCCGCACCCGCAATGTTGGCAAGAACGTCGGGAGGCATCTGCTTCCCTGCAAGACGCCCAAGCACCGCGCGAATGTTGGCCTTAGTGGCGTGCCAGCTCCTGGGATCTGCTTCCGACGTCAATGCGACTCTCACGACACCATAGCCTTCGAGATGCTCGAGTGCTTGGCCCATCCCCTTCGCATCGCGGACCGCAAAGCTCAGATTGCGCGACGAGGCCTCGTAGCCGTTTACCCCAATGTTGACCACATAAGCTTTCGGGTGCCGTGCCGGAATGGCCGTAAGGGAATAGCTCTTGTCCTCGGCGGTTGCGCTCTTCACCCGGTCTTCGTTGAAGGCATAGGCCGTGAACTTGATCGGCGTCGTGCGCTTCCCCGTCGGGAGACCGACCACGAAGCGGTGCGTCACGCGCGCTAGTCCCAAACTCATCTCGATACGGGTTCGACGTCGCCAGGCCTCTATCTCGTCGCTTCCATCAGGGCCATCAGGCCATCTCCCCACCAATTGGCCGTCCCGGAACAGCCGGAGGTCATACACATCCGTGTGCGTCTTCCCGTTCGGCTGCGCCACATCATCGACCGCGGAGACCTCGACATCTACCAATGCCACGTCCGGGGAGGCACCTCGTCTCACACCAATTAGTTTTACACGTGGCTGTAATCGGTTGAGCGATAGCAAATTGGGCACTTGCCCCATTGCGGTGAGCCCAGTTAAACGGCTTAGCAATTGCGGCTGATAAAAGTCACGCATAAATATTTCCACCGGCAGAGAGTGGTCGGGGCTGTCGCGCACCACCCATACCAATTCCTCCAGCTCCTCCAGATGGTTAGTATCAAAACGCCCCGCTCGGTCAGAAATAATCCAGGTTCCTCTATTCGTACTAACTAGACTGGCTAGTTCCCGCCCAGAATCCAATCGCCACATGCGTACAGAACCATCACGGCTTCCGGAAAAGACACTATTGCCATCTGCGGAGAACGCCACGCTGGTGACTTCACCGGAATGCCCTTCGAAACAACTAACCTCTTTCCCTGAAGTTACGGACCACACTCGAACAGTTCTGTCGCGGCTTCCAGTTACGAGGAACTCGCCGTCAGGAGAGATTGCGACTGACGTAACTTCACCTCGATGACCATAAAACCGCTCCACTTCAAACTCGACTTTGTCTGTCGCATGATGGACGCTTACATGATTACCTTCTGCTACTGCGACTCTATTTTTACGAAACATTAGTACTGAAGTTATCAGTCCAGGGTTTTCTGCAGACGAATTTTGGCGCTCACAAGTACTGACGTCGTGCCTTTCTGTACCTTTATCACCTCCAACGACGATCAACTTATTGTCCGCTGAAATAGCAACTGACAGAACACGGATACCGGCATATCGCACAATGCAAATATTCTGCCCAGTTGATGCGTCCCAGAGTCGCGCGGAACCATCCCAACTGCCGGTTAAAAGGAAACGTCCATCAATGGAAAGCGCCACTGAACTAATTCGATTGGAATGCCCCTCGAAGCACCTCAATTTCACGCCATCGTCCATCCGCCATAGGCATGCCAAGTTGTTGTCTCCGCCCGTAACGAACCGCGATTCGTCATCCGCGATATCTACTGCATTAACAGAACGTGAGTCCGCGTCTATCCGACGCAGTTCCATCCCTTTCTTAATATCCCATATTCGTGCTGTACCGTCGCGATGTCCGACAAGCAGAATGCGTCCGGTATGCGAGACCCTTATCGAAGTAATCCTGCTAACGAGCCCCTCGAACAGTGCCCTCTTATGGCCTGTCAATACGTCCCACAACCCTGCTTCCGCAGCCCAAGAGCCGACAGCCACGGTCGTATCGTCGGGTGAGATTGACACCGAATAGACGAGGCCAGCTTGGCCTGCAATCACACGATCTTTTGCCGCTGATCGCACGTCCCATACTCGAACGGTACGGTCTCTGCTTCCGGTTACAACAAATTGTCCATTGTGCGAGTAGGCCGCCGCATTTATGGATTTTGAGTGACCTTCGAGTCTTCGAATCTCAGTGGAAGATTGTATTTCCCAAATGCGTGCAGAATGGTCAGCGCTTCCAGTAAGCACAAACCGGTCGTCCGGCGAGAATGCAACGGCCAGCACTTCACGCGAATGCCCGCTAAAATGATGGACTTGTATTCCTGTCGCGACATTCCACATTCGGGCTACTCCATCATCGCTACCCGTCAGTACAAATCTTCCGTCGTGCGAGTAGGAAACGGCGAGACACCAATGTTTTTGGTCATTGAACAATTGGACTTGCCGTCCGGTGCTAACGTTCCAGATACGCGCGGTGCCATCGAGCCCACCCGACAAAGCAAATCGTCCATCCGGAGAAAATGCGACGGCAGTTACCATCCTGGAATGCCCGCGGAATAGTCTCAACTGATCACCGGTATCAACGGACCACAGTCGGACTGTATTGTCGCCGCTTCCAGTCAATACATATTTATCATCTGGTGAAAAGGCAACACCCGTTATCCCGAGAGCATGACCAACAAAGCATCGAATTTTCCGCCGTGTAGCTTCTTCCCAAATACACGCATTCCCGTCGTGACTACCAGTTACGACAAGTCGTCCATTCGGCGAATAAGCAACGGCAGAAATCTGACCCGAATGTCCAGACTGCAAGGCAAGATCAATTTGAGGACTAGTGGGCGTTTCGGATTGGAGAGCAAACACTGAATGGCAGGAGATAGCGACTATCACAATCAGCAAAGCAAGGCGTGCGTTCATACTGCGGCGCTCTATACCTCTGCCTAATTTTTGCCAGTACCTTTCAGCGGCTTGCTCGCCATATTGCGATCCACGTGCGACATTTTATCCATTTCACTCAATAGACCAGCCATTGGGACTAACCATCGGTAAAAAATATACGACACTTAGTTCCACTCAGATAACAAACCTGTGCCGGGCGCACTATATGTCTCTTTACTTGCAGCAGTCTCCAATTTGGCTGGAGACCATAATTAGGTAGCCTAAGCTAACAAGCCCAGGAAACTGCGGGCGTGTCATTCGTTTCGCGGAAGCAGGGGGCGAAAGTTTTGGAGCCGTTCTAACCCTCTTGTTTCGCAGGGCCAGTAGGAAGTAAAGACTCGAATCAAGCTTGCCACGAAATATCACCTGAGTGACAGGTTGTGCGGCGATTCACGTGGCGGGTGCTCCGTGTAGCTAGACAGCCTGCAGTGGTCCGGCGAACATGGTTCCGGGACTTAAGTGCGTAGGTGCTCCACGCCTCTTTGAGGTAGGTTCGGTTGAAGCGTGAACCAAGCCGGTCAGCAACGGCTAACCACATTGGATGAAAATCACGTTAGAGCAGCTCACCTTCTTCGGCGCCGTCGCCGGTAATCAATCTAGTCGGCAGCGTGCTCAAGAAGCAATGAATCGACCATCTGTTCTATTCTACGAGCGCACCCAATGCCGATAACTGCCGGGGATGAAAACCGAGTATAGAATAGCGTGAGTAGCTGCAATAGCCATGATCTCGGTTCAATTTCCACGCTTCAATGAGCCAACCGGGAAATCACCTTTTCTGCCGACGCAAGGTCCTGTCGATGTATGCTTCGCGGCGGTCAATCCCACCTCGCTCGAGGAGTGAGTCGACGAGCACTTGCACGGAGCGAATGATCATTCCGTTTTAATCCCATAACTGAAATCGAAGATGACGGGATTACGTAGTCGCTCCACTGCCGACAAATTTAGGCGTGAACGACCAGTCGTGGTCCCGTTTTTACTAATTCTCTCCAGTTCCCACATCGACGCTACGTAAGTCAATATCCGGTCGTGGGGCCCCCTTGGGCTGTGGGCCTCCTTCAAAAAATAAATCTATTTCCCGTTCCCGCCGAATCTCTAGTCCCCTCCACGGCCTTCCCCCCGCTAAGGTCCATCGCCGAAATTGCCCAGGGACCTGATCGAATTGGCGAGCATTTACTACCTTTAATAGGGTCGACTTCCGAAAATTCGCAGACCCAACGTTAAAGACGAAGTCTGAGAGAGCGGCATATTGACCATCTGTCATTGGAACTCTGACGCCAGTCATTACTGAGTACTGCGCGGAGCCCATATCGTCAACAAGCATCAATTCGCCTTGTGCCTTACTAAGACCCGCAAGGAATTCAGGTACTTCACTGCCATCGCAGGGCGACTTTTTTACAAGATGACCGTAGCCAATAGTGCAGTACTTCGCCGAATCATTGTAGAGATGCGGCACCCAACCTTCAGAATCTTTTGTAACCTCCAGCCCGCCAGAAGCTAGCGTTCGCAACTTAAATCCCTGCGGTAATACGGCTCGTGCGCCTTGCACCAATTCCTGTGCAGGCAAATGATCTGCACCTTCCGCTTCAATAATGTCGACGTCGAAACGCGCGGTAGTCCAATCGTCTAAAGAGAGCGATGGATTTGGTCCAGCGTCCCTTGGAGTACCATTATTAATCATGCTGAAGAAATATCCGAGCGGATTATCTGCCGCATTTCTCGCCATCCCCGGCTGCTGAATTACTTCTAAATTATTTCCTTCCCCTGTGGTTGCGATTGCTTTATAGGACTCACGGCCGAGGGGGCCTTGCATCAACCAGGGTTGACGAGTCACGATCATGCTTCCCTTCGCAGCGATAATATCGCCTCGCGCATTGGGACCGACAACGCTCACGCTTCCGCTGCTACCGAGAGACACTACGGAAACGCGAAGATCCTCGCCACTATCGTTGAAGACCTTCAAAAGAAAATTTTCTCCTATTCGCATAGGGGTTACGCCCCGCGAATCTATTTCATTCCCATAATCAACCAAAGGTTGACCGTTTTCGTTGACTTTCACGTTCACCTTTATGAGTGCAATTCGCACTTTCCCGGAAAGTCGGGATGTTGCAGCATTTTCAAAGTTACGAATATTATTCTGTCGAGAAAGCATTTCTATCCTCGACGCGATCTCCCTCGCTGCATTGTCGTTCGATAGAGGAACAGTGAACCCCATCAACGCGGAGTCTGCCAAAGGGCTGGATAAGTAATACGCCGGAATGCAGTCCAGTGGTATCTCTGTGTCGCTAGCCCGCCAAAGGAAGTCATCCGTAAGGCATCCGCGCCGAATCACAAGTTCTGCTGCCTGACCCGGTTCCGCGGCAGAACCCAGCCTCCCTTCTGCCAGGTATTTTCTGATTTCCGACAGCAATTGAGCATCCTGCGAACTTGTCTGCTGGCCCGGCAAATCATTCAAGTCCACACGTAGCGGGGCCAATCCAAAAAACGGCGTGACAATCTTAACTTTTGCATCCTTCTTCATGGGAATTCTTGGGGACTCTGAAAGCGCCACGCGTGAGCGTTCTGCTCCGAGTTTTATGACTCGCGCATTTGCAATCTTCTCCTTGTCCCCCGATAGCCTCTGCGCACTTGGCTCGTAGACCGCCAATATTGCGCCCTCGTGGAGCCCCATAATTGCGCCTGCCTCGATTTCAAAGGTCCCATCATTCAATAGCGCAACAATAGGAATAAAAGGGTCATCTCGTTGCCCGCTCCCGTTTAGTACGTGGCTATCCAAGTCACCTTCTGCCTGTGGATCCTGATTCGGAGACGGTTTCTGCAGCGCCGTTGAAACTCGAGAAATTGCTTGTCTGTAAGTCGACTGCGGATCCTGCATGAGAGCTTGAACAAGGTAATAAGTGAAGAGTCCATACTTCTTTTTACCCTGGGCAGTATCCACGTAGTCTTCGACCGCTGATTCATATGCGAGCGATCCGGCTAGAAGTACGTAGCCGCGTGCAGACGCCAAGGCCGTTCTACCGTTCGCCTCATCTAGAGTACGGGCTGCGAGTGAAGATTGAATTCCGCTTTTTGGCGGAAGCGATCGGGAAACGGCAGTTCCGACAGCTCTGACACCGCTTTCTGAATGACAACTATCGAGTATAAAGGTCACATGGTTGGTGTTGTGATTCAGTTCGCGAAGCCAGTTGTTCACCTCGTCATCGCTTATGTCCGAGCCAGCGGGCTGACGACTATCGTACGCTACCAGGGTCTCGTCGTACCCGTCGCCCTCATCGCCATCTTGGTCTTTTATCTGCGAACCGTGTCCGCTGAAATAGAATAGGACGATCGCTCCGGGATGTGCCGCTGCCTTATCAATAAGTTGCTTTTTTACGTTGGCGGCAATGCTTTGATGTGTCGCCTCTTTACCAACTAACGTAACGATATGGTCAGCGTCATTCTGGAAGCCGTAGCGCTCGACTAGCAACTTCTTAACGAGCTCCACATCGTTCCCTGGTCCCTGAAGAGGATCAACCCTACTTTCGGGAGTATCTCCTGGAGGATAATCATTTACGCCAATAAGTAGTGCGTAACGAGGCATAGTCTGAGAAGTCCCAACCGGTTTTGGGGTCTCTGCCGCTCCTACCACGCACGATAGTAAAAGTAGGACAGCGGCACATTGTGCCATCAGGAGCCGGCAAGAAGGCTTTGAGCGCTGCAAATTCAGCATTAATTTAGTCCATTAGGTCCATTTGTTCCGATAACACCTTGAGCGCACTTAGTATTCATTTACTACGATCGCTTTGCGCAAAAATACGAAGATTCTACGAAAGCATATAGCTGCTCGTACTCGCGAGCAATTTTATCCGTATCGCATGGAATCGCGCACGTGGCGTCGGTAAAACATCAAACGGGAATTCTTCAACCGCATTTCTGCAACTACGAGCGTGCACGTCGCTTCGTGCTTGTTCTTATCGCAACTCCCGGTGGCTGGTCTTAATGCACGCAATTCTCTTGTTAATATAATTAATCCAGTGAAGGACGCTACGGCGACTCACATACTTTTAAGTCTGCCGTCTGTACCTTTCCCGCGCCCATTGCTAACGTCAAATTAGCTATACATTGCGCGGATGAGTACACTGCAGCTTGACCTTGATACTGCAAGAAATAGTTTTGCCCCTCCGTTAGCTGTTGAGCAGCGACGCCGGTAGCGAAAACCTTTCCAAGCGCGATGCCCGCGCCGTTGCTTACAGCTCCCTTCGCCTCCGAATTAAATGAGCTAAATATCGACAGCGAATCGACCATAGACTGGTCTCTTTCACCAACGCCTCCGGCATTTGTCGATCCATTCCGAAAAGGAGGGGCCGGTAACGGCACCGCTCGTGCTCTTGCATCGGTGTGCGAAAATTGCACTTTTCGTACATGTCCGCCAGCCGAAAAGGCAGCTACCGTCGGGCCCACGACTAGTGAGTCACGTGCCTCTGCATTAGTCCTAACGCTCTCGCTTCCGGTTGAATTATTTGATTCTCCTGTTGTGCAACCAGACCCATTTTCCGCCCCTGTTCTACTCGTATAGCACCCTCTAACTGGATGATATTTGCCGGACTTATCTAGCACAGTAACGGGAACGAAAGAAGCGTCTACGCTCTTATAGCCGAGCGTCAAATTAACAGGATTTGTCGAAGTTCCAGAAATCGAGATTCCTACTCCCAGGTGTTGCTCGGAATCAAAAAACAGTGGCTGCTCAGCACACCCTTCAATTGACGCACCGATAAGTGCGAAGCAGATTCCTGCGGAAAAATTGAAATTCATATTAAGTCCCTTTTACCAAACATACGTCTTGAAGATTTCTACCATTTACTTCTAATAGCTTCTGGACCGCTTCAACATCAGCAGTACTAGAGACGAGTAGCAAGGCAGCGCACCTCGCCGGATCCGGGAAAAGAGCGATTTTCTCCTTCATCCAGCCTGCAATCAGGTGTCTCCGACCCGCAATAATTCCAACGCCTTCAGTTGCAATGTACGACGGATTCAATGAAGGAGTTATCGAGATTTGCGAAATCCCATACTCGGTTTGTACTACGACTCCATCGGCTCCGTATATTCGAACTATCGAACACCCATTTAGGGTAAACAAAAGAAACGTAAAAATGGACGCTTTAAGAGCGCTACTAATCAGCCAACCTTCGTACAATGTCACTCGCATTTTTGGGCCAGGGACCGAATTTTATGGAAGCAAACGAATCCTCAGGTTATAGATGAGGACTTGAGAATTGCTTCAATTACTACTACTCATCTACACCCGGTAATCAATAGCTTATTGATACCCAAAGTTAAATGCAGCTACAAACCTTTCCGCATTGACCCACATACGCTTATCCGAATAGCGAGATGGCGGTGGGTGCGCTACCACACTCAGCTTAGACCATTCTAAATAAGACCGAGCAAGTTACATATGTGAATATTTGCGATAGTTGTAGTGCCCATTTTGTCATTTGGGTTATCGAAAAGCCTCGCAATGCTTCATTTGGGGGCTATTATTTAGACTCAATCGTTTTTCGCAATATTTTTCTGCAATTCGTACCGATTTGATGTGTCTCAGCTTTTGAGTGGTGGGCGAATTTGAAGTCCAATCCCCAAGAGGAATGAGATTGGACGTGAAGAGACGATATTCCGAAGAGCAGATCATGGGATTTCTGCGCAAAACAGATGCAGGCACCCCAGTCAAAGACCTGTTCCGTTGGCACAGCGTCGGCGAAGCGTCGTACTGTGATCTAGCAAGTTCGGGGGCATGCGCTTGTCCGAGACCAAACGCCTCAAAGAGCTCGAGGCAGAGGACGCCCGGCTGAAGAAGCTACTGTTCGAGTCGACGCTTGAGATGGAGATCAGCCGGGAGGCGCTCCGAAAAATTTCGGTGACAGCACCGGCACCCAGAGGGCTATTGCGGGATATGGTAGACGGAGAAATGATTGAGCGCCGGGCCTTGGCGGGGTTGCGGATGGGTGAGAGCGCATTGAGCAATGCGTCCGGCCTAGATCGCGACTCGGCGTTTTTGGAAGGCATCCAGACGCTGGCCGACCACCGCAAGCGCTATGGCGTCAGGATGGTCTATCTCAGGCTGCTGGAAACAGGGATGCTCGTGAACGACTAGCGCGTCGAGCGGATCTATCGAGCGGCCGAAGTCCGGGTGCGCCGCCGGAAGCGCAAGAAGATGCCGGTAGGCGAGCGTCAGCCGCTGGCTTGGTGTAACCCCTGTAACCCCCCGTTACCGATGTTCATTCGGGAGTAGCGAGTCAGGGCTATATTGCCTTCAGGTATTGTGTGGGTGTCAGGTTACCCAGTGACCTGTACGGACGGTGCTTGTCATAACGAAGCAGCTAGTCGCCGGTCATTCGACGTACCTCGTCCAGGATTTCAAACGCATAGGCGTCCAGCACCTCCTCCCGGAAGGTTCGGCTGAAGCATTCGATGCTGCCGTTCTGCATCGGCTTGCCGGGTTGGATGAACAACGGTTCGATGCCGTGGCGCTCTCCCAGCGAGCGAATGCTTCGCTGATTAACTCCCGACCGTTCTACATGCGAACCTGCCGAGGTTTGCCACGCAACTCGACCAAATCACCCAGCGCCCGGCTAATCCGCGCCGATGGTCTCCCTGTATTTCAACTACAGGACTCCCTGAATTAAGCAACTCGACGTCGTTAGCGGCGCCAGCTGAAAGATAAGGAGCAGCAAGCATGGAAAGGAGATCTGTGCGGGAATCCATGGGACGCGCCTGTCATTCTGACTCGCGTCGAAGGTGTTCCAAAACATTCGGAGGAGTGTCACGAACAACCATACTGTGATCGTCCCAGTCGAGGGTCCCTTTTGAGTCTTGATTCGACGGTTTACTGTTGGAAACTAGACTCTAGAAATAAACAGCAATTTGACCATTATCTACGGCGCTCTCGGGCACATGTACTCGCGCGACACGTTAGTTTCTGAGCCTGGTGCCACTGCAACAAGGCGAGACCTGCGGACTACTCTTCGCCGGATAGCCCATTGCGCGACTCGTGTCGATTTGTAAAGTGATTCGTACGTCCATCGGCCTTGAAACCGAATAGGTCTGCAATAGCGACACGCAAACCTTATTTAATTACGGGAGCGACCTGACGCACCCTAGCGAAATCGAAAAGTGCTGGAGTTTGCGCGCGGGTGATAACGCGGGATTTGAGCCGTGGATCGATGATGCCGTCGCGGTCGGCATACACCGCATCTTTTCTGCCGGACTGAATATCCTCGTAAAGCTCCGGCGTGTGCAGCTCGCCCCAGCGCAGCCATTCTGCAAGCGTGAGTCGTCCATCGTGGTCCGCGTCGGCCGCTCGCTTTCCGTCGGCCACTACTGCTAAACCGTCGTGCACCAGCGCATAGGTGAGCAGACCTTGTTTTAGTCGCGTGCTCTCCAGCGCGACCGCGTCAGCTTGGCTCGCTGCCAAGATCCGCATCGCTTTGTCATAGGCCAACTGGCCTAACCCCCGATCTCCCATTGGACCCGGCTTAAACCCTGGCTGTTCCACGCTCGCAGCCGAATGACAGGCATCAATAATCAACGCCATCTGTCCGGCATCGACCGGTAGCAGCCATTGGCTTAACTCCTCGCTCGAGATGAACTTGGCCAATGCACCTGGGGAGATCTCCGTCTCCGCGCCAGAGTCCGAGGGCAACAAATAGAAGCTTCTCTGTGCTGCGGTGTGACCATGGCCGGAGAAGGTCACGATCACTACGTCGTCGGGTGTCGCCACCGCGAGTTGATTGACTCCTTTTACGTGAGCCAGCGCCCCTGCTGTTGCTGACTTCCCCGCCAATCGGGCCAGCACCTCGCGGATGTTTCCCTTCGTCGCCTGCCAAAGCTTTTCGTCCTCACCCTCTGATGTCAAGCTCACGGGCACCATCTCGTAACCCTCCAACTGTGACAATGCCCCCCCCATCGCTTGGGCGTCGCGCATAGCAAAGTGCAGTACCCGTCCCGGCGCCTGGTACGCGTCTACCCCGATGGTGATTACATATGCGCGCGGCTTCCGAGGTGTCACGTCTGCCGGAATAGCGTAATTCGCCGTCGTGGTCGCGCTCTTCACCCGCTCCTCGTTAAAGGCGTAGGCTGAAAACGTCACCGTCTTGGTTTCCCGGCTCGTCGGTATTCTCACAATGAAATCGTGTGCAAACGTCGTTGAACCCGACGAAATATCAAGGTGCGTTCTCTTTCTCCAAGCTGAGATTTCGTCACCGCCTCCAGGCCCCTCAGGCCAATGCCCCACCAACTGCCCATTCCGGAACAAGCGCAGGTCATAGGCGTCCGTATGAGTCTTGCCATTTGGCTGGGTTGGATCGTCCGCCGGCGAGGCCTCGATACTGACGCGCGCGGTATCGGACGTAGGCCCCGGCGAAACCGACAGGATTTTGATTCGGGGTTGGACGCGGTTCAGTGCACTCAGTGGTCGCGGCTTAGGCAAAGAGGCACCACTGAGCAAGCGCGGCAGAAGCTGTGGCTGGAAATAGTCCCGCATAAGGATCTCCAGCGGAAGTGGCTCCATTGTTCGCCCATCAACCAACCAGTGGACGCCTTTCACATCGCTGAGATCCATGTTGGTATCGAACAAGCCTTGTGGATTAGTCGCCACCCAGGCGCCGATCTTGTCTAGAACCACCAATGTACCAATAAGTTGACCTTCCTCCGACCGAATC
>Ga0208492_1000358_pt1 | contig 40755 bp, 32 predicted proteins | sample Subbioar_CSW14AB_FD_184820 | JGI IMG/M metagenome (GOLD analysis project Ga0208492, IMG submission 184820) | Serpentinite rock and fluid subsurface biosphere microbial communities from McLaughlin Reserve, California, USA - CR12Mar_CSW14AB (SPAdes) | ecosystem: Environmental > Terrestrial > Deep... | reverse complement strand
AGCGGATGTGCGTGGCTGGCTGCGGGACATCGTCTATTCGGTGTCGGGCGAAGGCATGTTGGAGGCGGGCTTCGACATCAATGCCGCCGACCCCATCACGCTCATTCGTGGCAGCGCCCTGTGCATCCCCCACGGCACACGCATGCGCGACCGCTTCATGACGCCCAAGGTCCTGCCAGGCTGGTTCGACGAAGGCGATCTCGCGTTCTTTGCCCGCGAATACGAGCGCAGCGGTCTGGCAGGCCCCTTGAGCTACTACCGTAACCTGGACGCCGACTGGCATGACCTCGCGCCGTTTGCCTCCCGCAAGCTGACCGTGCCGGCCTTCTTCCTTGGCGCGGAATTCGATGTTGCGACCTGGTGGGGAGCGGAATGCCTGGCGCGCGCCAAGGACGTCGCGACGGATTATCGAGGCAGTGTGATCTTCGAGCGTTGCGGCCACTGGTTGCAGCAGGAGCGGCCGGAGGATACGAACGCCGTGCTGCTGGATTTCCTGCGCGGGCTAGAGTGAGAGGCGAAGGGCGGCGCCGCAACCGGCGCCGCCGCGAGCCGACCAGCTGGCCGGCTCAGTGCGCCTGCAGGAGCAGCCATCCCCAATAGGCGAAGATCAACATCTGCACACTGAACAGCGTGGCGCGGACCATCACAGCCGCCGGTGCGGTGGAAGCGATGTGGACCAGCGACTGCCCGATGCGCGCATAGAGCACTATCATCGCGAGCTTGTCGGTGATGTCGGCATGGCCGGTGGCGATCGCCAGCAGCATCAGACCGACCGCCAATGCCAGGTTTTCCAGCGCATTGGCGTGGGAGCGCGTCATGCGCAGGCCAAAAGCACCGAGGTCCCGCCCATCCGCCTGAAAGGCGTTCAATTGCTTCTCCCCCTTCATGACCGCGCCAACCCGCGTGAATACCAGCCCGAAAGTCAGCACCACTGACCACAACACCAGGCCGATCAAAGCAACAGCCGTCGTACTCATATCCCCTCCCAAATAAAGTGCGATTCCCCATCGTGGCCCGCCAGGACACACGTGAGGCGTTGTCGTAAGGCCGGCAGGGCCGGCCTGATCGGGCTCACAGGTCCTGCGGAAGCTGGCTTTGCGGCGGACCAAAGCCGCCGCGCGCAGCGTCCCGCAAGGCGAGCCTCGGGGCAGGATAGCAGACGCCCTTCGCTTTCCGCTGCGGCCGTCGGGCCTTGTCGAGCGATGCGCGGGCGCCTGAACTTTTCCGGCGCGCGGTCGATATGGCTGATAACGAATCTCAGTCATCCCCTGAAGCGATACCGAGCGACCGTGTCCAAATCACTTTCCATCAAGCAGAAGCTCGGCTTCGCGATCCTGCTTGCGATGATTCTCGGCCTGGTGACTGCCGGGTCCGCGTTCACGTATCGCGACTACCGTGCGGCGCACGGCGCGCTGGTCAAGCGTGCCGAGGCCTATGCGCGCATGGCGGCCCTCGCCAGTGCGCCGGCGGTGGCTGTGGGGGATTCCGCCCAGGCCGAACGGGCGCTGCGCCTGCTGACGGGTGACGGGGCCATCATCGCCGGCCGTATCGATACGCCTTTGACGCCGGGATTCGCACGCTACACCGCGACGCGCGATGCGCAGCAAAGACCCACCCAGGATATCGAGGCGTCAGCCGAAGTGACGGCGCAGGGCAAGAGCCTGGGACAGGTGACCGTCGGTGCCAGTCTCAAGCAGGTGCGCGAGCGTCTGTGGCACGGTGCCGCACTCGTGGCGCTGATGATTTCGATTGCCTGCTTTGCGGTGCTGTTGCTGGCCTCTCGCCTGCTGCGCGGCATCTATCTGCCGATCATGAGTCTCACCGCGGTCGCCAGACGCGTGCGCGAATCGCGCGACTACGCGCTGCGTGCGCCGGTCATCGCAACCGACGAACTCGGTCAGTTGTGCGCCGACTTCAACGACATGCTGGCCGAGATCGAACATCGAGACCGCGAGCTCGAATCGCAGGTCGAACAGCGCACCGATGAACTCAAGCGGCGCAATCAGGAATTGTCCGCGCAGGTCGCCGAACGCAGTGCGACCGAAAAGGCGTTGCTCGCCAGCGAGCAGCGCTTCAAGAGCGCCTTCGACAGCGCTGCCATCGGCATGATCATCGTCAACGAGGCGCGCCAGATCCAGCATGCCAATCAGGCCTTCGCCGACATGCTCGGTTACGCGCCCGAGGCGATGATCGGCATGGCCATGCGCGAGATTTCCCATCTCGACGATCGCGAAACCGGCCTTTACCAATATCACGAACTGGTCGCCGGTCAGACCGATCGGTATCAGATAGAGAAGCGCTATCTGCATCGCGACGGGCATCCGATCTGGGTGTTATGTCATGTCTCCGCGGTGCGTGATCAGAACGCCATCTATCAGTACGCCATCGGCCAGATCCAGGACATCACCGAAGCCCACCAGCTGTCCAAGGAACTGTCCTATCAGGCGACCCACGATTCCCTGACGGGCCTGGTCAATCGCCGTGAATTCGAGGCGCGTATCGAGTACGCACTGGAAGGCACCTGGCGCAATGGCAAGGAACACGCGATCTGCTATCTGGACCTCGACCAGTTCAAGGTCATCAATGACACCTGCGGCCACGTCGCGGGCGATGAACTCCTGCGCCAGGTGGCGAATGTCCTGCGGACCAAGGTGCGCGCCAGCGACACCATTGCCCGCCTCGGCGGCGACGAGTTCGGACTTCTGATGGAGAACTGTCCGCTGGCCCAGAGTCAGCGCGTGGCCGAAAGCTTCCGCGCCGCCATCGAGGACTTCCAGTTCGTATGGGACGACAAGCGCTTCCGCGTGGGTGTCAGCATCGGCTTGGTGCCCATCAATCGTGACTCCGCGAGTGTCACCGAAGTGCTGCAGCAGGCCGACACCGCGTGCTATGCCGCGAAGGATCTCGGACGGAATCGTGTCCACACTTATCTGCGCGATGACGAGGAACTGGCCAAGCGTCATGGCGAGATGCAGTGGGTGACCAAGATACAAGCCGCGCTCGAGACCGATCAGTTCCGTCTCTACGTGCAGCCCATCGTGCCGGTGGTGGGTGCGCGCAACCGCTACGAGCACTACGAAGTGCTGATTCGTATGATCGATACCAATGGCATGGAAGTGCCGCCCGGCGCCTTCCTGCCCGCCGCCGAACGCTACAACCTCGCGGCGCAGGTCGACCGCTGGGTGGTTTCCCATCTGCTCGAGTGGGCCGCGCAGAATCCGCAGGAATTCGCACGCTTCGACATGTGTTCAGTGAATCTGTCGGGCCTGACCCTGGCCGATGAATCCTTCCTCGGATACGTGATTGATCTGTTGCGCGCGGCGCGGGTGCCGAGCAGCAAGATCTGCTTCGAGATCACCGAAACGGCGGTGATTTCCAATCTGTCCCAGGCCAGTCGTTTCATTTCGACATTGAAGGCACTGGGCTGCTTCTTCGCGCTCGATGACTTCGGCAGCGGTCTGTCATCCTTTGCCTACCTCAAGAACCTGCCGGTCGACTATCTCAAGATAGACGGCATGTTCGTGCGTGATGTGCATACCGATCCCCTCGATCGCGCACTGGTGCGCTCGATCAACGACGTCGGCAAGGTGATGGGCAAGAAGACCATTGCCGAGTTTGTCGAAAACGATGAAATCATGCGTGTGCTGGCCGAGGTCGGCGTGGACTTCGCCCAAGGCTATGGGGTCGGCAAGCCTTTCCCCTTGTCGCGCCTCGACCACGTGCCCGAGACGCTGCTGGCGGCCAACAGCTGAGGCTTGTTCAGTCTTCGTTGAACAGGCCGAGCGCGCTGATGGCCTGACGAATGCGGCCATGGAAGGCGCGGGAAGCGCAGATCACACCACGGTTGGCGCTCAAGCCGGCGCCCTTGGAGAAATCCAGCGGCTTGCCGAGCACGTCGGTGACGATGGCGCCGGCTTCTTCGGCGACCACCATGCCGGCGGCGTGATCCCAGATTTTTTCCACGTAATCGCGACGGGTCGGCAGGCGCAGATAGGCCTCGGCCTGGCCGCGTGCTACCACCGCGTATTTGCATTGGCTGTCGAGGCGCGCCGGACTGCCTTGCGCCGCGAGATATTCGACGATGCGCCCGCTGTCGTCGATGCGCGAGTGCGCCGCTTCCACCGATTCACAAATGCGCATGGCGGTGATGTCTTCCTCGCGACTGGCGTCCAGACGGCGCGGTGACATGCCGGGCTTGTCGGCCGGCACCGACCAGCTGCCACCGCCACGGGTGGCGAAGAACAAACAGCCGCGCGGGTCCGGGTCGTCGAACGAGCGGCTGTAGTCCGCCGAGAGATTCGGGCAGCCGAGCACGCCCAGGATCACTTGGCCTTTTTCTATCAGCGCGAGCGAGACCGCGTATTGACCGCCGCGCAGAAAGCCCTTGGTGCCGTCGATGGGGTCGAGCGTCCAGTAGCTGTCGCCGCTGGCGTCGTGATTGCCGAGATCAATGGCGTCCAGCACATCATCGACACTGGCATCCGTCCAGGTCACCCGTGCCGCACTCGCCACTTCCTCGCGCAGGGCCGTGCGGCCCGCTTCGCGCAGCGTTGCGGCGTCTTCCTCGCCGACCATGGTGAGTGTGCCCAGGGCATCGGCGAGATGGCGGGCAATGACCGCCTGGGCGGCGTAATCGGCGACCGTCACCGGGCTCATGTCGTTCTTGCTGTGCCGCTCGATATGCTGCTGCCGGTTCTGCACGTGACGGGTCACGCGACAGGCCGCGGCGACAGCCGCGATGGCGATGGTGAGTCGGTCTTGATGGCTGGCCGAGTGGGTCACGATGGTCCTTTCTCTGGTGTTGGCGTGGCGCCGGGAGGCGCCCACGGTGTTAAACTCCGAGCCCTGTTTCCCTGCGCCGTCGGAGCTTCGCAGCGCATGGCGCGCGTGCGAATCTCCGCTGCCGACGCCGTGCCACGAACGCCGCGCGCGGGGGTCTCAATCGAGGAGGAGAGCCGTCCATGTCCGAGAGCAAAGTCCGTCCGATCCCGGCCAGTATCGCCGCATCGGCGCACATCAATGGGTCGCAGTATGTCGCGATGTATCGACGCTCGATTGATGCGCCCGCCGAATTCTGGGCCGAGCAGGCTGACAAATTCGTGAGCTGGGATGCGCGCTGGCACACGGTCTCCAACTGCGACTTTAACACGGCCTCCATTCGCTGGTTCGAGGGCGCGCGTCTGAACGTCGCCTATAACTGCCTGGACCGCCATCTCGCCACCCGCGGCGATCAGGTCGCCATCATCTGGGAAGGCGACGACCCGTCGGCGCACAAGCACATCACCTACCGCGAACTGCATGGCGAGGTGTGTCGCTTCGCCAATGTGCTGAAGGCGCGCGGCGTGGCCAAGGGCGATCGCGTGTCCATCTACATGCCGATGATCCCCGAAGCCCTGGTCGCGATGCTGGGCTGCGCGCGCATCGGCGCGGTGCACTCGGTGGTGTTCGGTGGCTTCTCGCCCGATGCCTTGAAGGACCGCATTCTCGATTCCGATTGCGTGGCCTTGATCACCGCTGACGAAGGTTTGCGCGGTGGCCGCAGCGTGCCGCTCAAGGCCAACGCCGACAAGGCGCTGGAAAGCTGCGACGGTGTGAAGTCGGTGATCGTGGTGCGCCATACCGGCAATGCGGTTGGCTGGACCGCCGGCCGTGATTACTGGTACCACGAGTGCGTGGCGAGTGCGTCGGACGATTGTCCGCCGACTTCGATGGACGCCGAAGACCCGCTGTTCATCCTCTATACCTCGGGCTCGACCGGCAAACCCAAGGGCGTGTTGCATACCACCGGTGGCTACCTGCTGCACGTGGCGATGACGCACAAGTATGTATTCGACTATCACGAGGGTGACGTCTACTGGTGCACGGCGGACGTTGGTTGGGTGACCGGGCACTCCTACATCGTCTATGGACCGCTCGCCAACGGCGCGACCTCGGTGATGTTCGAAGGCGTGCCGACCTATCCCGACGCCGGACGCTTCTGGCAGGTCATCGACAAGCATAAGGTCAACATCTTCTACACCGCGCCCACCGCCTTGCGCGCGCTGATGGGCCAGGGCGATGCCTTCGTCACGAAGTACAGCCGCGCGAGCCTGCGCATCCTCGGCAGCGTCGGCGAGCCTATCAATCCCGAAGCCTGGGAGTGGTATTACAACGTGGTCGGCGATGGTCGCTGCCCCATCGTCGACACCTGGTGGCAGACCGAAACCGGCGGCATTCTGATCACACCGTTGCCGGGTGCGACGCATTTGAAGCCGGGCTCGGCAACCTTGCCATTCTTCGGTGTCGAACCGGCGCTGGTCGATGATCAAGGCCGCGAACTCGAAGGCGCGACGGCGGGCTCGCTGGTCATCAAACATTCCTGGCCGGGCCAGATGCGCACCGTTTATGGCGACCACGAACGCTTCAAGGAAACCTACTTCAAGATGTTTCCAGGGCGCTATTTCACCGGTGACGGTGCGCGTCGCGACGAAGATGGTTATTACTGGATCACGGGGCGCGTCGATGACGTCATCAACGTGTCCGGTCACCGTCTCGGCACAGCGGAGGTCGAGAGTGCGCTGGTGCTGCATCCGGCCGTGTCGGAAGCGGCGGTGGTCGGTTATCCCCACGCCATCAAGGGCCAGGGCATCTACGCCTATGTGACGCTCATGCATCACGTCAGCCCGAGCGAGGAACTGCGCAAGGAACTGGTGCAGCACGTGCGTACTGAAATCGGCGCCATTGCCACGCCCGACGTCATTCAATGGGCGCCCGGTCTGCCCAAGACCCGGTCCGGCAAAATCATGCGCCGTATTCTGCGCAAGGTCGCCGCCAACGAGCTGGACAATCTCGGTGACACCACCACGCTTGCCGATCCGGCGGTGGTGGATGACCTGGTCAGCCATCGTGCAAATCAATAGACGGACGCAAGCGCTCGACGCTCGACGCGGGACGCGTGGCGCGCCGTGAGCACCTCTGCTGAACCGCCATGGATGGCGGCCTGGCGGAGCTGGGTCGATCTCGCCGGCAAGGGCTTCAAGTCCACTTCTTCCCCCCATCCCTTTGAATCCGGCACGAGTTCGGCGAGAAATTTCGCCGAACCCTATCTCGCTTTTGTGCGCGCGATACAGCAGCTGCTCCAGCAAGGTGGAGATGCGGATTTCGCCCGCCGTTTTGGCGACACGCTGAGGACGGCCGCCCAACAAGGAACCGGACCGGCGGGCAATGAAGAATTCTTGAACGTATTCCTGCGCACTGCACCGAGTGCCTTGCTGAGCGCCTTTCCCGACGCCAACGCCGGTGCGGCATGGCGGCAGTGGTCAAACACGCTGAGTGGCTGGGCGCGGGAATTGCTGGCCCTGCCCGCCATAGGTCCGCAGCGCGAATGGTTGGAATTGCTGAAAGCTTTCCAGCGCGCGCTGCTTGTCGAAGCGGAGAAGCGCGCCGCGGTCGACGAGCATTACAGGCTCGCGATCCGCGCGGCCTTGCATGGCTTTGCGGACTATCTCAAAGACGACGGCGGCCCGCCCATCACCAGCGTGCGCGCGCTGTATGACGCGTGGATAGACCAGGCTGAGGCAGCCTACGCAGAGCGCGTCATGGGCGATGATTTTTCGCGCGACTTTGCGGCCTGGGTCAATGCAGGTAGTGAAATGCGGCTTGCCTTGCGCGCGCTCGGCGGCCGACTGAGTGCGCTGTTCGATGCGCCCGGGCGCGATGAAATCAATGTCCTGATCGAGCGGCAGCAGGCAATGCAACGCGAATTGGCGGCCTTGCGCGCAGAACGTCATGCCTTGTCTGCGCAGATCCCACCTGCGTCCGTCATTTCGCCTGCGGCGGCAAGCCTGCCCGCCGGGCAATCGCCCGAGCCTGCTGACATAGCCCCGCTTCGCGCCCCCCGCAGGGCGAGCAAGGCACCCGCAGCGAGCCCGGCGAAAGTCGCCAGCGACACGCCCGTCAAGCGGACGCGGGTAAGCGCGCCCAAGGCCCCCAAGAACAAGCCAGCCGCCCGTGGTGAGTTCGACATCGCCCACATTCTGGATGCCGGGAAGTAGAGCCGATGCCCCGTCTTGAATTGCATGGCGACGCGGTGCGCAAGGAGATCGAGGACTTCCAGGAAAGCATGCGACAAGGCCTGGGTGTCTTGCGGCGTGTCGGAGAGGTCAGGGTTGGCGCAACGCCTCGCACGGTGATTTTCGAACTGGAGGGCGTGCGTCTGTATCGCTACGGTGATGCCGATGTGCCGTCCCGAGGTACCCCGCTGCTGATTGTCTATGCGCTGGTCAATCGTCCCGAGATGGCCGATTTGCAAGCCGGTCGTTCCCTGGTCGCCTCACTCATGGCGCGTGGCTTCGATGTTTATCTGATCGACTGGGGTTATCCCGGCGGGGCCGACCGCCTGCTTGGTCTCGACGACTACGTCAATCGCTACATCGACGCCTGCGTCGATCACTTGCGGACACGGCTTGCCCGACCGGCGCTGCCGTTATTGGGCATCTGCCAGGGCGGTACCTTGAGCACCTGCTACAGCGCCTTGCATCCGCACAAGGTCGAGCGCCTTATCACGACGGTCACACCCGTCGACTTCCAGACCGCGGGCGACATGCTCAGCCATCTTGTACGACACATCGACGTTGATCGTCTGCTCGAGAGCTGCGGCAATGTCAGCGGCGATTTTCTGAACAGCCTGTTCCTCTCACTCAAGCCTTATCGCCTCACCCAGCAGAAGTATCTGCGTTTCCTCGAGCAACTCGGCGATGCCGATGCCGTGGCGATGTTTCTGCGTATGGAGCAATGGATTTTCGACAGCCCGGCGCTTGCTGCGCGGGCTTGTGGAGAGTTCGCCCGTGATTTCTATCAGGGCAATAAACTGGTGAAAGGCGAATTGGTGCTGGGTGGGCGGCCGGTGGACCCGGGCGCCATCACCATGCCGGTGTTGAACATCTACGCGCGGGACGATCATCTGGTGCCGCCTGCGGCCTCGCGGGCGCTGGGCGCGGTGGTCGGCACAAGTGACTACACCGAGGTCGAACTGCCGGGCGGGCATATCGGAGTCTACGTGGGGCTCAAGTCGCCGCGCTCGGTGCCTGTGGCGGTCGCCGAGTGGATGGCCGCGCCGGGGTGAGGCGGAAAAGAGTCCCCTTCGGGTCCGCGGGGAGACGGACGCCGAAGGGGCGAGGGGAGGTCAGCCTGAGGTGAGGACGAATCCTCGATAATTCAAGTTCAGGCGGCTTTCTTGGTCGCCTTGGTGGCCGGGAACAGGAAGTTCGGCATCACCAGTTCCGTATTACCGCTGACAGCCTTGAGACCCTTCTCAAGCCAGGCCTGATAGGCCTCGCGGGTCTCGGTCAGGATGTCGGCTGTGGTGCGCGCCGCTTCCAGCATCTTTTCGTTGAATTCGGTGGCGAGCTTGGTCTGCTCCGAGAACAGGTCCTGCACACCCTTTACTTCGCCCAGCGTGCTGACGTACTTGGTGCTGGTTTCAAAAGCGGCGTTGGCCAATTCCATCTGCTTGCCCGTGATCTTCTCGATGACCTGGGTATTGATGGCTTCGAGTTCCTTGGCGGCTTCAATGGCGTTCTTGCCGTATTCCTGCCAGTTTTCGATGAATTTGTTTTCCATGTCTGTGCTCCTGGATGGGGGCTTATGGCGTCGTGCGCCGGTGTTCGATCGGGGACGACGCCTTTATTGCGCCGCAACATTATTGCAATGCAGCATAGTTCCCGAAAAATCCCAAGTCAAGGGAGTTCCCGAAAAAAGTTTGGGCTGCGCGGAGCGGGAGAAGCCCGATATCGGTCGCTGATCCGGAGCTTCGAACGGTGTGGCCGACTGCGTGCCAAGTTGGCAAAACGTTACAAGTTGCCGTCAACAACGGGCCTGCGGTCGGCTACACTCCCCGCCAATTTTTATGCGGTCATTGTCTGCGCCCTGTCTCCTGAACCGTGATCCGCAGCCCGTCTTTTTCGCCGACGGGCTCTGCCCTTTTTTCAGTATTTCCTTGAATTTGCCATCTGGAGTTTCGTCAATGACTAAGAGTGCTGAATTGGCGGCATGGGTCGAATCAGTCGCCAAGCTGACCCAGCCGGATCACATCCACTGGTGTGATGGTTCGGAGGAAGAGAATGCGCAGCTGACCGACCTCATGTTGGGCACCGGCGACCTCATCCGCCTGAACGAGCAATCCCATCCCAATTGCTTCCTGCACCGTTCCAATCCGCAGGACGTGGCGCGGGTCGAGCATCTGACTTTCGTGTGCACGCCTGAAATCGAAGATGCCGGCCCCAACAACAACTGGCTGTCACCGGCCGACGGCCACGCCCGAATCGACCCCCATTTCGAAGGCTGCATGCGCGGCCGAACGATGTATGTCATCCCCTATCTCATGGGCCCTTACGGCTCGCCATATGCCCGTGCCGGCGTCGAAATCACCGACAGTCCCTACGTGGTGGTCAACATGCGTGTGATGGCGCGCATCGGCACGCGCGCCCTCGAGCACCTCGAGCAGTCGCCGCGTTTCGTGAAGGGCCTGCATTCGATAGGTGATCTCGATCCGGACAAGCGTTTCATCATGCATTTTCCCGACGAGCTTCTGATCAAGAGCGTCGGCTCGGGCTACGGCGGTAACGCCCTGCTCGGCAAGAAGTGTCATGCATTGCGCATTGCGAGTGCGCAGGCTCGCAGCGAAGGCTGGCTGGCCGAGCACATGCTGATCCTCGGTATCGAAAACCCCGAGGGCGAGACGACTTATGTCGCGGCCGCTTTCCCTTCGGCATGTGGCAAGACCAATCTGGCCATGCTGGTGCCGCCGGCTAGCTACCCGGGCTGGAAAGTGTGGACGGTGGGCGACGACATTTCCTGGATGCACATGGCCGCAGATGGACAGCTCTGGGCCATCAATCCGGAAGCGGGTTTCTTCGGCGTTGCGCCGGGCACCAGTTCAAAGACCAACCCCAACTGCATGCACATGCTCGACCGCGACACCATCTTCACCAATGTCGCGGTGACGCCTGATCTCCAGCCCTGGTGGGAAGGCATCGACGGCGACAAGCCTGCCCATCTGACCGATTGGCAGGGGCGCCCCCACGACGTCGCAAAGAACGGGCCGGCAGCCCATCCCAACTCCCGTTTCACCGTGTCGGCCAGACAGTGTCCGAGCTTTTCGCCGCAAGGCGAGGCGCCGCAGGGCGTGCCGATTTCCGCGATCATCTTCGGCGGTCGTCGCTCGACCGTGGCGCCCTTGGTGTTCGAAGCCATGGACTGGGCCCACGGCGTGTTCGCCGGTGCGGCGATGGCGTCGGAGACCACCGCCGCCGCGACCGGTGCGGTCGGGCAGGTGCGTCGTGACCCGATGGCAATGAAGCCGTTCTGCGGTTACAACTTCGGCGACTATTGGGCCCACTGGCTGAGCTTCGGCGCCAAGTCTTCCAAGCTGCCGCGCATCTTCCATGTCAACTGGTTTCGCAAGGACGGCGAGGGCAAATTCATGTGGCCAGGCTTTGGCGACAACATGCGCGTGCTGGAGTGGGTGCTGGAGCGTTGCGCCGGTCGTGGCGCGGCGATCGCGACGCCCATCGGCTTTGTGCCCGATGTCGACACCTTGCGTCTCGATGGTCTCAATCTCGACCGTCGCACCGTGCATGCCCTGCTGTCGATAGACCCGCAGGTCTGGCACCAGGAAATCGAGGAAATCGAAGCCTATTTCGATACTTTCGGTGATCGCATGCCACAGGGCCTGCGCGATCAGGCGCGCCGCATCAAGCGCGCGCTCGATGAGCAACTCGCCGCGGCCTGAGAGCTGGACGTGACAGATTGGCGGCGGGTGCAAGGCCCGCCGCCGACGGGCAAGACTATTCGGGCTCGTCGCTCTTCTTGCGCGGGGTCAGCAGTGCATTCTTGAAGAAGCTGTCCTGCATCTGCTTCCACATGTCGAGATTCTGTTTGGCCATTTCGCCAAAGGCGGATGACATCGGCAGACTCTGCATCGCTTCGCGCATCTGGGTCTGAAAGCGCTGCTGCTGGTCGCGGAACATGTTCAGACTCTGGCTGATGAAATCACCGGCCACGCCCTGCACTGAATTTCCGTAGAAGCCGATCAACTGCTCGAGCACGTCGGTCGAGAACAGCGGCTCGCCTTCCTCTTCCTGCTCAATGATGATCTGCAACAGGATGTTGCGGGTGATGTCGTCGCCGCTCTTCTTGTCGATGACGCAGAAGCTGATGCCTTCCAATACCAGCTTGCGTACGTCGTTCAAGGTGACGTACTTGCTTTCGGCGGTATCGTAGAGCCGGCGGTTGGGGTATTTCTTGATGACTCGTTTGGCTTCGTCGTTCATGAGGTCTTTCCCGCTCCAGACTTAAAGTGCGACGAGCAGCTTCGCACGTTAGCGATTGCATGACAGATGCGCGGCGCACTGGGCGCGCGCATCATGCCGACTTGCGTTCGACAGCCAGCGCAACGCCCTGACCGCCGCCGATGCACAAGGTCGCGAGACCGCGACTGACGTTGCGTCGTCCCATTTCGTGCAGGAGGGTGACGAGGATGCGCGCGCCGGAAGCGCCAATCGGGTGGCCCAGGGCAATTGCGCCACCATTGACGTTGACCTTGGCTGGATCCCAGCCGAGACCGCGATTGACCGAAATCGCCTGGGCGGCGAAGGCCTCGTTGGCTTCAATCAGGTCCAGATCCGCGACGCTCCAGCCGGCCTTCGCCAAGCACTTCTGCGACGCGGGAATCGGACCTGTACCCATGATCGCCGGGTCGACACCGGCGCTGCTGCCGGCTTTGATGGTGGCGAGCGGAGTGAGTCCCAAGGCAGCGGCCCTGGTCGCCGACATCACCACCACGGCGGCGGCGCCGTCGTTGATGCCCGACGCGTTACCGGCGGTCACGGAGCCGTCCTTCTTGAAGGCGGCACGCAGCTTGGCCAGGCTGTCGGCAGTGGTCGCGCGCGGATATTCGTCGCGCGCGAAAACCAGCGGCTCGCCTTTGCGCTGCGGGATGGAGACCGGCACGATTTCGTCAGCGAAACGCTCGGCGGCCTGTGCGGCCGCGGTCTTGGCCTGGGTCGCAGCCGCGAAGCTATCCTGCTCCTCGCGCGAAATGCCGAATTTATCGGCGACGTTTTCGGCGGTGATGCCCATGTGATAGCTGTTGAAGGCGTCCCACAGGCCATCGACGATCATCGAATCCTGTAAAGTCCAATCGCCCATCTTCTGGCCGTTGCGCGAGCGCGGCAGCACGTGGGGGGCAAGACTCATGTTCTCCTGACCGCCGGCGATGACGATTTCGGCGTCACCACAGCGTACGGCCTGGGCGGCAAGCTGCACAGCTTTCAGGCCGCTGCCGCAGACCTTGTTGATGGTCAGGGACGGGATATGACTGGGCAGGCCGGCGGCAATGGCGGCCTGCCGTGCCGGATTCTGACCCGCGCCGGCGGTGAGCACCTGGCCGAGGATGACTTCGTCGATGCTGGCGGGATCGAGCTTGAGCTTTTCCAGCAGCGCACGGATGACTTGTGCTCCCAACTCATGGGCCGGAATGTCGGCAAGCGCTCCTCCAAAGGAGCCAATGGCGGTGCGCAGTGCGCCTACGATGACGGCCTCGGGCATCGGACTTCCTTCCATATGGGGCAGCGGCTGGATTTCGTAATCTACGCTGCACCGCACCATCATGCAAGGGTGCGCCGTGCTGGTGCGGCGCGCTGTTTTCAGAAGTGGATTGCCCGCTTATCGACCGCCAGTGCGGCTTCGTGCATGGCCTCGGCCAGCGTCGGATGCCCGTGCACGGTGCGGGCAATATCCTCGGCGCTGCCGCCGAATTCCATCACGGTGACGGCCTCGGCGATCAGCTCTGACGCGTTGGGTCCGACGATATGCACGCCGAGGACCCGGTCGCTTGCCGTATCGGCCACGATTTTGACGAACCCATCGGCATCTCCCATCGCGCGCGCGCGGCCGCTCGCCATGAAGGGAAAACTGCCTGTGCGGACGGTGTGGCCGGCCGCTTTCGCGGCTTGTTCCGTGAGCCCCGCCCAGGCGATTTCGGGCCAGGTGTAGATAATCCAGGGAATGACGTTGAAGTCGACGTGCGGTTGCTGGCCGGCAAGACGCTCGGCCACCGCCACGCCTTCTTCGCTGGCCTTGTGCGCCAGCATCGGTCCGCGTACGCAATCGCCGATGGCATGGATGCTGCCGACGCCGGTGTGGCAGTGGCCATCCACGGTGATGAAGCCGCGCGCGTCGCAAGCAATTCCAGCGCTGGCCAGCCCCAGGTCGTCGGTGTTGGGTTTGCGTCCGACGGCGACGATGAGGCGCTCGAATTCCGCGCTTTCGCTTTTCTCGCCCAGACTGAATTCGACTTTGACGACCTCACCCGCAACGCTGGCGCGGGTGACTTTGGCACCAAGGCGGATGTCCAGCCCCTGCTTGGTCAATATCTTCAACGCTTCCTTGCTGACAGCGGCATCGGCGGTCGGCAGAAACTCGGGCAGCGCCTCGAGGATGGTCACCTGCGCGCCGAGCCGACGCCACACGCTGCCGAGTTCAAGCCCGATGACGCCGGCGCCGATCACGCCGAGACGTTTTGGCACTTTGTCGAAAGCGAGCGCGCCGGTGGAGTCGACTATCAGCTTCTGGTCGACGGGCGCGGGTGGAATGCTGGCCGGGATGGAGCCTGCGGCGATGATGATGTGCTGAGCGCCGACCACAGTCTTGGCGCCGTCGGCGGCCGTGACTTCCACGCTGCTCACACCTGCCAGACGACCGTGGCCATGCAGGGTGGTGACCTTGTTCTTCTTCAGCAAGCCGGCGATGCCCTGGGTCAGGCCTTGCACTATCTTGCCTTTGCGCGCCTGCATGCGGACCACGTCCAATGTGGCCTGCGCGTCGATGCCGTGCTCTTTGGCGTGCTGCTGAATGAATTCGAAGTGATGAGACGAATCGAGCAGGGCCTTGGAAGGTATGCAGCCCACGTTCAGACAAGTGCCCCCCAACACCAGCTTGCCGGCGCCATCGGCCCAGCGTTCGACGCAGGCGGTCTTGAAGCCGAGTTGCGCGGCACGGATGGCCGCCACATATCCGCCGGGACCACCACCGATGACGACGACGTCGAAGTTCTCCATGAGCTAGATCTCGAGCAGCATGCGGGTCGGGTCCTCGAGCATGCGGCGCATGGCGTCGAGGCATTGCACGGCTTCACGGCCGTCGATGATGCGATGGTCGTAGGACAGCGCCAGATACATCATCGGGCGGATCACGACCTGGCCATTCTCGGCCACCGGGCGCTCCTGAATCTTGTGCATGCCGAGAATCGCGCTTTGCGGCGGATTGATGATCGGTGTCGATAGCAACGAGCCATACACGCCACCATTGCTGATGGTGAAAGTGCCGCCGGTCAATTCATCGATGGTGAGTTTGCCATCACGTGCCCGTTCGCCGAAGTCACGGATGCGCCGTTCAATCTCGGCGAAGGTCATGCGCTCGACATCGCGCAGTATCGGCACCACCAAGCCGCGTTCGGAGCCGACCGCCACACCGATATCGAAGAAGCCGTGATAGATGACGTCGTCACCATCGACCGAGGCGTTGACGACCGGGAATTTCTTCAGGGCTTCGACCGCCGCTTTGACGAAGAACGACATGAAGCCGAGCTTGACGCCGTATCTGTCCTCGAAATCGCCCTTGAAGCGATTGCGCAAATCCATCACCGGCTGCATGTTCACTTCGTTGAAGGTGGTGAGCAGGGCGTTGTCGCGCTGCGCGGTGAGCAGACGTTCGGCGGTGCGCTTGCGCAGGCGCGTCATCGGCACGCGTTCTTCCACACGCCCGGTGACGGCACTCACCTGTGGTTGTACATCCCTGATGGGGGCGGGCGGGGCCGTGGGCGCGGCTTCGGCCGGCTTGTTTGCACTTGCAAGAATATCGCCCTTGGTAACGCGCCCATCCTTGCCGCTGCCCGCTACGCTGGCGGGATCGATGCCGGCTTCTGCGGCGAGTTTGCGCGCGGCAGGCCCGGCCTGCGGGGCGCTGCCACCTGCCGACGTGATGGCGGTCACCGGCGCGGGCGCCGGGCTTGCGGCTGCCGCCGCGCCTTCGGTGTCGATCACGGCGAGGATGTCATTGGTCAACACCACTTCGCCGGTCTGGTAACGGATCTCCTTCAGCACGCCGCCTTCCGGTGCGGCCACTTCCAGCGTGACCTTATCCGTTTCGAGGTCGATCAGACTCTCGCCGCGTTCAACGCGCTCGCCGACCTGTTTGTACCAGTTGAGCAGGGTCGCGTCGGGTACGGATTCCGCCAGTACAGGCACTTTTACTTCAACAAGCACGATGATTCTCCCGGTTGCCGGACGTCGAGCGTTGCATGCTCACGCGGATTTCTTCTGTTGGGTCTGACGCTGCGCAAGGCTCAACGCTTCGTCGATGATGGTTTGCTGCTGCTCGAGGTGCAGCGACGCATAGCCGACTGCCGGCGAGGCGGAGTAGGGGCGCGCCACGCACGTCAGGGACGTGTGCTCGTCCAGGCAGCCACGCAGGTGGCGGGCCGAGAGGAGCATTGACCACGCGCCTTGATTACGCGGTTCTTCCTGCACCCACACCAGTTCGTTGGCATTGGGATACTGTGCAAGCGTGGCCTGCATTTCGTCCTTCGGAAAGGGGTAGAGCTGCTCGAGGCGAATGATCGCGACATCCTCGATGTCGTGCTCGCGGCGGGCGTCGAGCAAGTCGAAATAGACCTTGCCGCTGCACGCGAGAACACGTTTGACCTGGGCCTTGTCGAGCTTGTCGACTTCGTCGATCACGACCTGGAACTGGCCGTGGGTGATTTCCTCCAGCGGCGACACCGACAGGCGATGGCGCAGCAGGCTCTTGGGGCTCATGATCACCAGCGGCTTGCGATAGGGGCGCACCTGCTGACGGCGCAACATGTGGAACATCTGCGCGGGTGTGGTCGGGTAGCAGACCTGCATGTTGTCTTCGGCGCAGAGCTGCAGAAAGCGTTCGAGACGCGCCGAGGAGTGTTCCGGACCCTGACCGTCGTAGCCGTGGGGCAGCAGCATCACGAGGCCGCAGTAGCGCCCCCACTTCTCCTCGCTGGACGCGATGAATTGATCGATGACGACTTGCGCGCCGTTGGCAAAATCACCGAACTGCGCTTCCCAGATCACAAGAGAATTGGGTTCGGCGCTGGCATAGCCGTATTCAAAGCCCAGCACTGCTTCTTCGGACAGCGTGGAGTTGATGACCAGGAAACCGGCCTGATCGGCCGACAGGTTCTGCAAGGGCAGATAGGTCTCACCGGTCTTCTGATCGTGAATCACCGCATGACGGTGGAAGAAGGTGCCGCGACCGCTGTCCTGACCGGAAATGCGCACCGGGCAACCGTCGCCGAGCAGGGTGGCATAGGCGAGTGTCTCGGCGAACCCCCAATCGCAGGACTTCTCGCCGAGCGCCATGGCCTGGCGATCAGCCAGTACGCGGGTCACGGCGCGATGCAGGTTGAAGTTCTCCGGTACCGTGTTGAAGCGCTCGCCCAGCCGCTTGACCCGCTCGGCGCTGACCGCGGTGGACGCAGTGTGGCGCCAGTTGGTGCCGCGGAAGGGATCGAAGTTGATCGCATAGCGGCTATCCGCCGGCGGCGCGTGCGGGCGTGAGACGACCTCGTTGTTTTCCAGCGCATCGATGTAGCGCGCGGCCATGGCCTCGGCCTCGCCGGGTTTGATGACGCCGGCGTTGACCAGTTTTTCGGTGTAGATCCGGCGCGTACCGGGATGATTGCGGATGTGCTGATACATGATGGGCTGGGTCGCGGCAGGTTCATCGGCTTCGCTGTGACCGTGCTTGCGATAGCAGATCACATCGACCACGACGTCCTTGTTGAACTCCATGCGGAAATCGAGCGCGATGCGCGCCGCCATCGCCACCGCTTCGGGATCGTCGCCATTGACGTGAAAGATCGGTGCCTGGACCATCTTCGCGACGTCGGTGCAGTACAGCGTGGAACGCGAATCGAGTGGATCGCTGGTGGTGAAGCCGATCTGGTTGTTGATGATGATGTGCACCGTGCCGCCGGTCATATAGCCGCGCGTCTGCGACAGATTCAGCGTCTCCATCACCACGCCCTGGCCGGCAAATGCGGCGTCGCCGTGGATCAACAGGGCCAGCACCTGATTGCGTTCGTTGTCCTGACGTCGATCCTGACGAGCGCGCACCGAACCTTCGACCACCGGATCGATGATTTCGAGGTGCGAGGGGTTGAAGGCCAGGGTCACATGCACGGGGCCGCCACTGGTCTGGATGTCGGACGAAAAACCCATGTGGTATTTCACGTCGCCCGAGCGGGTTTCCTTGGGCCCCTTGCCTTCGAACTCGGCGAACAGCTTGGACGGGTGTTTGCCGACGATGTTGACCAGCACATTGAGACGGCCGCGGTGCGCCATGCCGATCACGCATTCCTTGAGGCCGTGACGGCCGGCGTCATCAATCATCTGATCGAGCAGCGCGATGGTCGATTCGCCGCCTTCCAGTGAGAAGCGCTTCTGGCCAACGTATTTCGTATGCAGATATTCCTCGAGCGCCCCGGCCGCGATCACGCGCTCCAGCAAGGTCTTGCGCTTGGTGGCATCGAAATCCGGCTTGGCGCGGCAGCCTTCCAGCCGCTGTTGTATCCAGCGCTTCTGGCTGGTTTCGACGATATGCATGTATTCGGCGCCGATGGTGCCGCAGTAGGTGGTGCGTACGATGTCGAGAATATCGCGCAAGCTTGCCTGGTCGGGGCCCTGCAGGGAGCCGGTATTGAACACCAGGTCCATGTCCGCTTCGGTCAGGCCGTGAAAGGCCGGGTCGAGTTCGGCGACCACGGGCCGTTCGTATTGATTCAATGGGTCGAGATTGGCCTGGCGGTGGCCGCGAAAGCGATAGGCGTTGATCAATTGCAGCACCGCGACTTGCTTGGCGGCGTTCTGAGCGTTGTCTCGCACCACGGTGACGGGTGCGCCCTTGGGAGCGGCCGCCACGGCCAGCATGCGGTCCCGCACTTCGGAATGACGTACGTCGCGCCGCTCCTCGCTCTGGTCATCCTGCAGCGTGTCGAAATAGGCGCGCCATTCGTCGCTGACCTTGCTCGGGTCGGCCAGATAGGTTTCGTAGAGTTCTTCCAGGAATGGAGCGTTGGCACTGAAGAGGCATGAAGAAGGCTGAGTCATCGGGATTCCTGCAGGATGATCCGGGGTTGTCATCGGTCTGACTTGGGCGTGAAAAACAGTTCCGCCATCGCGGCGATTTATCGGCACACGGTTTCACAATCTTTGATCATCGGCACTGCAATGTCATTAACGTGACTTGCGCCAAATCATGAGCAAAGCACGCACGGCAAAACGGCCGAAAAGTGCGCCAATTCGGTGCCTTGGCCATGAGCGCATCACGCCTTCGCCATGCCGCGCGCCTTGCCCGCTCATTAAACGGGACGGTATGCTAGCCCGCTCTGTCGCGGAGCGGCGCGCCGGCCCGATGGCGGTGCAATGGGGCCGGGCTCCTTGAACCCCGGCCTGCGCCCATACGTCTCGCGACCGCGCGATAGATCAATGCACCCATGCAGGCCACGACCGTGGTCGACCTGCGGCGCCGAGGCGCACCCGATTACCCCTTTGAATAACACGTGATTGAAAGGACGTGACTGCCATGAAGTCCCCCGTAAGAGTAACCGTGACCGGCGCCGCTGGTCAGATTTCCTATGCCCTGTTGTTCCGCATCGCCGCCGGTGAAATGCTTGGCCGCGACCAGCCTGTCATCCTGCAGTTGCTGGAAGTGACACCGGCCATGAAAGCCCTCAACGGTGTGGCCATGGAGCTCGACGACTGCGCGTTTCCGCTGTTGCAGAGCATCGAGATGAGCGACGACCCGAATGTCGCTTTCAAGAATTCCCAGGTTGCGTTGCTGGTGGGAGCCCGTCCGCGCGGCCCCGGCATGGAACGTAGCGACCTGCTGGCTGCCAACGGCGGCATTTTCAAGGTGCAGGGCAAGGCCATCAACGACCATGCGGCGCGCGACATCAAGGTGATCGTGGTCGGCAATCCAGCCAACACCAATGCCTGGACCTGCATGAAGAGCGCGCCCGATATCGCGTCGACCCAGTTCACCGCCATGACCCGTCTCGACCACAATCGCGCCAAGGCGCAACTGGCGGCCAAGACCGGCACGGCCGTGTCGGACATCAAGAAAGTCACCATCTGGGGCAATCATTCGACCACCCAGTACCCGGACCTCAGCCAGGCCACGGTTGCCGGCAAGGCCGCGCTGTCCTGCGTCGAGCGTCCCTGGTATGAGAACGACTACATTCCGCGCGTCGCCAAGCGTGGTGCGGAAATCATCGACGCCCGTGGCGCTTCCAGCGCTGCTTCGGCAGCCAATGCCGCCCTCGAGCACATGCGTGACTGGGTGCTGGGCACGCCGCAAGGCGACTGGGTCAGCATGGGTATCGCCAGCGACGGCAGCTACGGCATCGAAAAGGGCATGATGTATTCCTTCCCGGTCACCTGCAGCGGTGGCAAGTACAGCATCGTGCAGAACTTGCCGGTCGATGAGTTCAGCCGCAAGCGGATGGACGCCACCGCCGCCGAACTGAAGGAAGAAAGCGTCGCCATCGAGCAACTGCTGGGCTGACGGTCGGGCCTGTCGGACACGAAAAAGGCGCCCTGGGCGCCTTTTTTGTTGGCCTTTTCAACGTGGTTGAACAACGTCCACGCATTGTACAAAATCGGGGCGCCTAACCCGGCAATGCGCAGCGTCGTGACCGCGAGACCATGATCGACAAATACGGATTTCGATCGAATGTCGGCATCGTTCTCCTGAACGATCGCGGTCAGGTGTTCTGTGGCCGGCGTATCGGCATGTCGGCCTGGCAATTCCCGCAGGGCGGCATCAATCGCAATGAAAGTCCTGAAGCGGCGATGTACCGCGAACTCAAGGAAGAGGTCGGCCTTGACCCGGAGCACGTCACGCTGCTCGGTTCAACCAAGGGCTGGCTGCGCTATCGGTTGCCCAAGCGCTATATCCGTTACAACCAGCAGCCCTTGTGTATCGGTCAGAAGCAGATCTGGTTTCTGCTCAAATTCTGCGCCGACGAAACACTGCTGCGGCTCGATAGCGCCGAGGATCCCGAGTTCGACGCCTGGCGCTGGGTCGATTACTGGGATCCGCTGGGTTTTGTCGTGCCTTTCAAACGCAACGTCTACGAGCGCGCCCTGCACGAGTTTTCGGATTTTGTGGCGGGACTGGCCGGACTCGACACCAGCGCCGATGCCCGCGAGCGTCCCAGCTCTTCCTGACGCCGGCGTCGCTGGACGCCATGCCGTGAAAATTCAGTTGCCCTTGCGGGTCGCGAGTTCCGGCAGAACGTTGCGCGCCGCCCGATCCCGCACCGAGCGCGCGAAACCGCTCGCGAAGTAGTCCGGGAATTTCCAGCCTTTGATCTGATTCTGCAGAGCATCCAGCTGGCCCTGGCAGTGGCCGAGGGCCGCGTCGGCGATACGGCGAATGTCCGGGTCACTGTCGATTTTGTCGGTGGCCTGTTTGTATACGCAATTGTTGTACTCGCCGATGGTTTGCATCATCTGCGCGCGTTCTTCAACGCTCATATCCCCCGGTGAACGTTCGCCCGGCGCTTCGCCCTGAGCGTCGGCCAATGCAAGGTCCGGCAGCAGGACGAGGACCGACAGCAGTACGAAGAGGGTGACGCGCATGGGCATTCCTAGGGGGTGAAGTTGGCGCGTTCAAGCTGCCAGTCCTGCGGCCTGCCGTCCACCCGCGTGCAGCCGAGTGGAACAGGTTCACCGCCCGCGGGCGCGGTACCGACAACCCGGCCTTGGTGATGACCATCGCCAAACACGCGAATCAGGCGGTAATCGATGGCGCGAGTCGTATGACGGTTGTACAGGATGCGAAGCTTGCCACCCTCGCTCAGGATCTGACAACGCCCGTCCGGCTCGGATTGGAATTCGAGGAAGGCGCTCGGCGCCGGCTCACCGGCGCCCACCTGACCAGCAGCCCACAACGCCAGTCCGCCGGCGTACAGCAGGGCTCGGATGGGGCGAAGTCGGGGAGTGAGGCGGGCCATGACGAGCCGAGTGTAAGGCTGGCATGGTTACCGGCCAATAGCGTCGATAGTTTCCGTTGAGTCTCGAAATTTCATGCCTTCTCGTTGATTTCCGAAATCATTTCCGGTTACTCACAGTTGCTGTGGATAACTTTGTTGATGAATTGCCTACAGCAGGCTTGATCGGCCGTTTCGGAGGCTCTTTTCATTAGATTGGCGAAAAATTCGCCGATTACTTCATTTTTATCAATTTCAATAGCTTACGCAGTCGGGTCGCGCTTTCGGCACGCCTTGGGAAAAGCAATTTCACGAATCTGTCAAGCACCGGGCGAGGTGTGTATAAGCGTCTGCCGAGAGGCTTGAAATCGGCGCGCATTCATGATTCGTGCGGGCATTTTTCGAGCCTTGCGCGGTGCTTGACTTCAGCGTTTCCAATCGCTCGAAACACTATGGAACATCGTCTGCGTGGGCGGATTCGTCCTGCAATTGAGCAACAACAAGGCGCCATTCATTACTTTCGCGAATGCCGCCCCCGCGCCGTGGAACGCGAAGACCGCGGCCGGGACGCGCCGCCAAGTGAGCGCGAGGAACGTCAGACTGCGGCTGCCCCAGAGGACGATTTGAAGCGGAGCGTGACGCCTGCCCATCCGAAGTCAGGTCCTGCGGAGCGGCCACGCCAGCGGCTGGGCTGCGATGGCGTGCTACCAGGCTGGGGGCGATTATCGCCCCGCTCGACGAGGGTGGGCCGCCACCAGGCGCGGGTGGCGACCCTGCCGTTCATACCGTTTTCAAACGCGCGATGCGCGGCGGCGGCGAAGAACCAGACCTGTCAGCGCACTCCCGAGCATCAACGCCGGTGTTGGCAGCGGCACCGGCGCCGGTTGCGTCCCGCTCAATCCATGCAACTCGGAAAGGAACACGGCACTGTCCCACAGTGGGTCATTGGAATCGGCAATGACGACCTTGATGTCATGGCTGGCGCGGCTGAGATCGAGCAGGCCGGTGGCCGTCAATACCGCGGTATAGCCGTCGAACTCGAAAGGCGCGGCCGTCGCGCCCGCATTGGGCGTGAGAAAGCCGTTGTCGTTTTGGGTGGTATCCGTGCAGGGATACACGCCGTTCGAGCTGCAGTTGTCGAGCACGACAAAGTTGCTCGGGTCGAAGCGCGCGACGTTGACGCCATCGACCAGCATCGCAAAGCCGTCGCGGAAGATGCCGGTCCATTCCGGATATTCCTCCGAAGCGAAGACGAATTTGCTTGTCACCGCATCGACGCCAGGCGCGACCGTGAAGCTGAAGCTCAACTGGTTCTTGTCATACGTCCATTGCTTGCTGAGCGAGGAAACCTCGAAGCTGGTGCCGGTGCCGGTGATGTTGGTGAAACCGGAGGACGTATTGGCGCTGGCGAAATTGGCGGAGCCGGTGGTGAGCACGATGCCCGCGGTATTGATGACGGTGCCGAATTCGGACGCGCCGTAGACGCGGGCCTGATCACTGGTGCCCACGTAGTTGATGGAACCTGCATTGACTGTGAGGCCACTGTTTGGCGCCAGCCATGCCCCGACCAGTTCGTTGCCGGTGGTCGAAGGAGGCGTGACCGCCGGCGGGGTGACCGCGAGGGGCGGCGCGGACGGCGTTTCGGTCTCCAGCGATTCGAGTTCCGACTCGGTCATTTCTGCGATATCCGAATCGTCCTCCTTCTCCGCCCCGTACTGCTGGAAATAGATGTCGTCCGGCGACGGGTTGTCGTCGATGCCGTCGCCACCACCACCGCCACCCCCACCACCGCCGCCGCCACTGTTGCTGCCACCGGCAGCGAAGCTGGCGCTGCTGGCGATGAGGCTGGCAATGAGGAGCAAATGGCGCGTGTGGCGAGAGGTCATGTCGTGGTCGTCCGATTGTCGAGTTGCTTCAGGCAGCCCCACGTCGCGGCCGGCAGGCCGCAACGCGCTTGGGGTGTGATTAGCCTTGAATGAGCCAGGGGGGGCAGGAGGTTCACTGCGGGCGGGGCAGGCGGTGACGGCTTTGCAATTGTTGACGATCGACTTTAGCCGTCGTCCGACAGGCGGGAGGCCGCAGCGCGATTGACGGCTGTGTGGTGGCGCGCCAGCATAGACCTTTGCAGATCAAGCCTTACCGGGAGATCGAATCATGGCAGGCGGATGGTCGCGCGACGGCGCGGTACAGGACCAGATCGATCAAAGCATCGCCGATGCGGTCGAACATGCGCGGCTGGCGCTCGCCGGCGGCGTCGGGCGGGCAGACTGCGAGGAATGTGGTGAGCCGATACCCGAGGCCCGGCGTCAGGCGGTGCCGGGCGTTCGTCGTTGTGTCGCCTGTCAGGAAGCACACGATGCCGACGCGCGTTTCCAGAGTTCCTTCAATCGCCGCGGCAGCAAGGACAGTCAGCTGCGTTGAGCGGCCCACGAGGCGCACTGGTGAGTGGGCGCCGTCAGGTGGAAATCGCTGCCTAACCCTCCTGGGGACTGGCATTCCTCGACGCGTACGTCAGGATATGCAGCTGGATTCAATACACGAGGAGAGAGGCATGTTTTCCCACATCATGGTCGGCAGCAACGACATCGCGGGCTCGAAGACTTTCTACGATGCGCTGCTCGGAACGCTGGGCGCCAAGCCCGCGATCACCGACGACAAGGGGCGCCTGATATACATGCACAACGGCGGGATGTTTCTGGTGACGCCCCCGATCAACGGCCAGCCGGCGACGGGTGCCAATGGTGGAACCATCGGTTTTGCCTGCGAGTCGTCGGCGCAGGTCGATGCCTGGCATGCCGCCGGTGTTGCCAATGGCGGTACCACCTGTGAGGACCCTCCGGGGGTGCGCGAGGGCGGGTTCGGCAAGCTCTATCTCGCCTACCTGCGCGATCCGGCCGGCAACAAGCTGTGCGGCCTGTTCCGAGTACCTTGAGCCCGTTGTAAGAGCGGCGCGACCGCGCATCGGAACGCCGCGCCCGCCGCGCACGAACGTGCTGCACGACGCGCGGCGTATCTGAATCTGCTTTTCCAAGCGCTCATGTGGGGACGGACACAAGTCCGTCCCCTTGTTTCCGGACGCCGATTTTCTTGAACAAAGACTCCCAACCTCTGCTGACCCCGCAGTTCATTCTCCTGCTGGTCACCACGGCCATCATCGGCCTGTCGTTCTCGACCTACTTTCTGTTACCGAAGTTTCTTGCCGTGGAACTCGCGGCTGACGCCGCGACCATCGGTGGCCTCAGTGCCGTTTCATTGCTGGCCTCGGTGGTCTGCATGCCCATCGCGGGCGTGCAGATTGATCGCCACGGTCGACGTCTGTTCGTTTGTCTGGGGGCCCTCATCTTTGCCGTCGCCTGTGGCGGCTATCTCGTGATTGATCGCATCGGGCCGCTGTTGTGGGCCTTGCGCCTGCTGCAGGGCGTGGCGTTCCCCCTGTTCTATCTGGCCTTGTCGACCCTTGCCACCGATATCGCGCCCAAGGCGCGCATGGGTCAGGCCATCGGCGTGTTCGGAGCGATAATGATTTCGACCAATGCCCTGGGGCCGGCGCTGGCCGAATGGGGCGCGCACCTGTTCGGCTGGAAAGCGGTATTCGGCACCACGGTGTTCGCCGCTCTGTTGGCGGCCGTGCTCACGCGCTTCCTGCGCGAACAGCATGCGCCGCAGGCGCGCGATGAGACCACCACCATGCTCGAGCTCGTGGGGCGACCGGGGCTCAAGCGCGTGCTCATCGTTACCGTGATGGTGGGCTGGACCTTTGGTTCGATGTTCACCTTCTATCAGCCCTGGGCCTTGGCCAATGGTTTTGCCCAGGTATCGACGTTCCTGGTGGCGTTCGCCGGTTGCGCAATGGTGGTACGCGTGGCGCTCGGTGGTATCGCCGACCGGGTCGGCCGTCTGCGCGTGGCCAAGATCATGCTGTTGTTCTACATCGTCGCGCCGTTGTCGCTGATCTGGTTGCCGACCCTCGGCCTCTTTGTGTGCGGCGGCCTGCTGGGACTGACCCACGGCATGTTCTTTCCGGCCTTCAACGCAGTGGCGGTCGATTTCGCGCACGAGAACGAGCGCGGCAAGGCGATGGCCGCTTACAACGGCGCGTTCAATGTCGGCTTCGCGGCGGGCAGCTACCTGCTCGGTTATATCGCCATCGCCACCAGCTTTCCGACCATCTTCCTCATTTCCTCGGCGGTCTGCGCAGTGGCGTTCGTAATGCTCGTGAACGCACCTTCGGATCGCGGTCGGCGGGCGCACACTCCATGACCTCGATGGGTAGTCAGGCCGGGTCGAGCGGCGACACCCACGATTGAGGCCTGACCTACCCGACGGTGCCGTCGGGCCGACGCACGCATCGCCGTGCCTATCTGATTCGACGTGGCGTGCAGCGACATGCGGATGGTTCGTGCAGGACGCATCCTCGTGAGCATCCTGTCGCGAACCGGCGCGGACGGCGAACGTCAGGCCGTGCCACCCGATGTGGTGGAGAACGACGGCGACCGGCCCGCCGGCTTTCCGTTCAGGGCCTGCGGCGATTGGCGAATCGCGCTTATGGCTTGGCCGAGCGCGCCACCAGCATGAATACCAGATACCCGATGATCACGACCGAGACGACGAGCACCGCGATGCTCATTAGGCCGATATCGGTAGTCAGCAATTCCTTGACGATGGGACTCACGATTCACTCCTTCGAACTTCGGAAGACGCGCCTTCAATCTGCGACCGTTGGCGCCCGAGGATCGTGATCCCGCTCAACTCGTGCGCACATGGACAGCAGGGGCCGCGCCCGTCGCCCGTGTACAACGTGGCGCCGACGCTGCCCCCGCGACGGCATCAGATTGCCCTTTGCACACGCCTGCCCCGTAACGCCAGCACCACCGCCGCGGTGCCGAGCAGGGCGATGGGCGCCGGTACAGGCACTGCGGCCGGCATCGTTGCGAATTCCCAGCGCAGTATGTCCTGGTGGTTGCGCAGCGAGCCCGTGGCGGCGGTGAAGCCGAAGAACACGTCGCTGTGCAGGGACTTCTCGTACAAATCGACGACGTGGCTCAAATAGGCCTGTTCAGGCCGCAGGGCCGATGCGCCCTGTGCAACACGCGCTTCCAGCGTATCGGTCACGCCGTCGTAGTCGACCCAGGCGCTCCATACGTCGCCATTGTTGAACAGCGAGGTGACCTTTCGTGCCGCCACCGATGACACCGATCCGTCCAGGTCTATGCCGACGTGGTTGCCATCGACATCGACCGTGCCGCCATTGTTGAAGGTGTCGAATTCGACGCCGGCGCCGAACCACATGCCCTTGAAACCGAGTCCTTCTCCAGCCGGACCGGTGTAGTTGTTCACTGTGTTGAGGACGAACACGATGCCGTCCGCGCCTTTGATGCTTTCGCCGGATTCGAAAAAGCCGTCGCCCTGGGTCATGCGGAACTGGAAGAAGCTGCTGAAAGAAACATCGTCGGCCAGCGACACTGCGGCGCTGAAGAAAGCGGAACTCTTCTGGCCATAGTTGTCCGTCAGGCGCAGAACCTTGCGGCCCTGATCGTCCGTCACCGGGTTGCCGATGCTGGCCGCCCGCTCATTGAGCAGCAGGCCCGAGAGGTTGGAAAAATCGCTGTAGGTGATGTCCAGGGCCGACGCGCCTGCGGCACCGGCGCACAGGCAGACGCCGGTCAAGGCGCGTACGAGCTTATCGAATCTCATGATTTTCATTCTCACGGTCTCGGTTGTTCTTGGATTGGCATGCGGTGTTCGGGCCAAGCGACGATTCGAGCAGGCAGCGCGCCGCGATCAGCACTGTGTCTGGTAAGGAAAACGACGGGCCGTGCAGCGATGGCGAACCGCTTGACGAATGCGGTGTGAAAGCTCCCGAACATCGACGGTGATTTTCGGACGAAGCGTGCGTGTTGCAGCACTTCCTGTCCCCGGCCTGAGATTATTTATGGGCGATGGCGAAATCAACATGAGGCCGCCGCCGCCGCGCCGAAGACATGATCGCGCGCCACGCATGTGACAATCTTTGACATTGATTCACGCCGTGACAGGCGCGCGCTTGCCGACGCATGCCGCCGGCCCGAGGGCGAGCATCGCCCCCGAGCCGCCGATGGCTTACTCGAAGTTCATGCCCTTGTAGCCGGACTCTGCTTCCCGCACCAGGGTTTCCACATACTTCGGTGCGCCACCGTTGTAGACCATGTGTCGAATCTTGCCGGCCTCGTGGCCGTCGACGTTGGAGTTGTAGCCGGTGAACCAGCTCTTTGCCTTGCGCATCAACATCACCTGATACATCTGTGCGACGTGGTTGGTCCAGCGTTCCTCGGCCTCGGCACGCGCTTCGACGCGGGTATAACCGTGCTTCCACATGTATTGCAGCAGCGCCGTCACCCAGCCCACTGCGGCTTCGATGCTGCGCGGGAAGTTGGTGGACGAAGAACCGCTCTGCGGGCCGGCGACGGTGAGCAGATTCGGAAAGCCGCTGATCTCCATGCCGAGGAGGGTGACCGGGCCGTCACGCCATTTTTCCTTCAAGGTCTGTCCGCCGACGCCGCGGAAGTCGATGCGATCGTAAGAGCCGGTGATGGCATCAAAGCCCGTGGCGTAGATGATGATGTCGAATTCGTATTCCTTCTCGCTGGTGCGTATGCCCTTGGCGGTGATCTCCTCGATGGGCGTGGCCTGCACGTCGACCAGGGCGGTGGTCGGCAGGTTGTAGGCTTCGTAGTAACGCGTCTCGAGCGGCACGCGCTGCACGCCGAAGCCGTGATCTTTGGGGATCAGTTTTTCGGCGGTGGCAGGGTCCTTCACGCGCTGACGGATGCGATTGGCGATGTAGGCGGAGAATTCGTCGTTGGCGACCTCGTCGATGAAGATCTCGCGGAAGTTCGCCAGCCAGATGCCAAAGCCCGGCTCGCTGTAGAGTTGGTCCCATAACGCGACACGTTCTTCCGGCGTCACTTCGTAGAAGCCGCGGCGATCGGGTTCGTGCTCGAAGCCGCCGGGCGAACGCCCGCACTTCTCGAAGATCTGGTCGTAGCGCTGACGGATTTCGTTCATGTCCTCGACCGTCAGCTTGCTGTTATGCAGTGGTGCGCACCAGTTCGGCCGGCGCTGGAACACCGTCAACGTGCCGACCTTGTCGGCGATCTCGGAGATGACCTGCACGCCGGTCGCGCCGGTGCCGATCACCGCCACACGCTTGCCCGCCATCTCGACCTTGTGATGCGGCCAGTAGAAGGTGTGATAGGCCTCACCCTTGAAGCTGCCCACGCCCGGAATGCGCGGCATGGTGGGCGCCGAGAGCAGGCCGATGCCGGTCACCAGGAAGCGACAGGTGAGCTCACGGCCGTCGGCGCTGATCAAGCGCCACAGGCGGTTGTCGTCATCGTAATGCGCGGCTTTGACGTCGCAGTTGAATTGCATGTCGCGACGCAGATCGAACTTGTCAGCCACGTGGTTGAGATAGCGCAACGTATCGGGCTGGGCGGAGAAACGCTCGGTCCAGTTCCATTCCTCGAGCAACTCCTTGGAGAAGGAATAGCCGTAGGTATAGGACTCGGAGTCGAAACGGCAACCCGGGTAGCGGTTGAAATACCAGGTGCCGCCGACGTCCGGTGCCCGGTCGACCACCGTCACGTTGACGCCCAGCTCGCGCAGGCGATAGAGCTGGTACATGCCGGACACCCCGGCGCCAAGGATGATGACTTCATATTGCGGGGCGACGCCGGGCGCCGCTTTGATCTGCGTATTCATGGACGAAACACTCCTCGCGCCGCGCTTCACGCGGCGAGCTGGATAACATGGATTGAGCGCGAGCGGGCGTTCGTCGCACGGTCGCAACGAACCTAGCACCGCGCCAATCGGGGTCCCAATACGCGGATATACGTTCCCGTAACGGGGGTAGGGTCATGGCGCGTGTCTGCGGACCATGGCGGATGGAGACCGATGCACTTGTTTGCATTTGGGCCGCGTCCGCGCTTTGCCAACTGACCCGGGTCAATATCCGCGAGCGGGCGGTGTCGAGAATGATTTGAAAGGGACGGGCGCACGGCCTGCACGGTCAAGCATGACGCAAGCAGCGCGCACGCGACTCCCGATCGCAATGTCGTTCGCCCGGGAAGGCCATGAAGACCACGCCGTCGACACGCAAAACCTGCCACGCCAGCGTATCCGTGCGCGACATCGCGTCCGATTGCCGGCGGCCGGGCATCCATGTCGAGACTTCGCGCGCCGTCGCAGCCACCGACCCCGACACTCGGTTCTGGTTCGAATCCAGCGCCACTGCGATCGCCGTGGGCGAAACAAGCAGATCGGTTACGGCGCGCACACGGGGCGCTGATCGTATTACTCACGAGGAGCATCGAAATGGAACCCATGCACGAACGGACATCATGCGCGACGCCGCAACGATCATCCGGCCATCACATCATCGTAGCCACGGCCCTGATGCTGTTCACCGTCGTCGCAACGGCGCCGGCGGGCGCCGCATCCTTCGGCTACAGCCGCAGCACCGTGCGCGCGGCCGCGACGCTGTCGGACATCCAGAACGATGTCGCCGAGAGCGCCGTGGTGGTGGACGCGCACAACTTCGCCCAGTCCAGTGCCGGCCCTGAGGGCGGCACACTCACGGCCCGCGCGGGGGTGAGCACCGAGAACGCCAGCGGCACCCTCATCAATCGCCGCGCCACCACCAGTGCGACCTATTCGGAGGGATGGCTGTTTGATTGCGATGCCTGCGGAACGGCAGGATCAGTAGGCGTCGCGCAGATCAATGTCGACGTGCAGCTCGACGGCACCTTCACCCTCAACAGCGGTGCGAGCTTGGCCCTGCAGTATTCCGTTACGACACTCACCAACACCTATCTGCTGTCCGTCGCCATGAACGAAGACGGCGGCATGGACTTCGTCGACACCCAGGCTTCGCTATACGTCTGGGAAGCAGGCAGCTTCGACCCGATAGGTGCGCTGGATCTCAGTTCCTCGGTGCTGTTGTCGGACCTCGGCGGCGGGATATACGCGATGGAATTCGCGCACCAGTTCAGCACGCTGTCGGCAGCGGGCTTCACCGAGGAAATCACCATCGAGGCCAATGTCTACGGCGACGTGCCGCATCGCTTCGTCGACTTCTATCACTCGTTCTCGACGTCCATCGTCTCGCCCGACGATCTTCACTACCTGAGCGACACGGGCAGGCGCATCAGTGCGTCGGCACCGGTCGGTCCCGTGCCATTGCCAGGGACCGGGCTGATGCTGGGCCTCGGCCTGGCAGCGCTTGGCGTGATGAGGAGACGCAAGCCTGAGCCGGCCGTTGCCACACCGTCGGGCGAATGAGGATTCCAAGGCGCCCGGTAACGCGTCAGTAATCGTCTGGCGCCGGGAAGAACATCAAGCGTCGTCGACGAATCCGGGTTTGTCGCGCTCCGGTCTGAACCTGCGCAAGCCAAGCGTTCGCGGCTGGGCTGCCGATGCTCGGCATGACGTCGGGCGAGCGAGCAGACGGGCGGGGATAAGCGCATTCATTCTGCCTATACTCGACGCCGAGTCCAGGCGGCGACCCGTACCCAGGGCGCCCCACACCCGGTGAACGGAAGGAGAACGCTTGATGAATCCCGCAGACATGAAAATCGGTGTGGTGCTGCCGGTGTGGAACGGCTCGCTGGCGGGACAGACGGCCAGCATGCCGCGCGCACTGGACTTCGCCCGGCATGCCGAAGCGGTCGGGCTCGACAGTGTGTGGTTGACCGACCATCTCTACTGGGAGGCCTACGTCGATTTCCGCGCCGTCGGGTTGCAACTGCCCGACGAACTTGCCGGCGTCAAAGGCGGCCAGTGGGAATGCTGGACCAGCGCTGCCGCGCTCGCCGCTACCACCTCTCGCCTTACCATCGGCACCTTGGTGACCAACACCAGCTTTCGCAATCCGGCCCTGCTCGCACGCATGGCCGATACCGTCGTCGATATCAGCGGCGGTCGTTTGATCCTGGGGCTGGGGGCTGGCGACTTCGTTTCAGAGCACCAGGCCTATGGATTCGATTTCGAGCGTCATGTGGCGCGTTTCGAAGAAGCCCTGCATATCGTGGTGCCGATGTTGCGTGGTGAAACCGTCAGCTACGCAGGGGCGTTTCACACCGTCGATGGCGCCGCGCTGTTACCGAGATCGGCGGCTGCGGCAGCGCCCATCATGATCGGCACGCTCAAGGGCAAACCGCGCATGTCGCGACTGGTGGCTCAACATGCGGACATGTGGAATTGCATGATCGCATTTGGCGATTGCGCGATAAGCACTTTCGATGGCGCGTGGGCACCGATAGCCGCGGCCTGCGAGCGCTATCAGCGCGACCCCGCCACGCTATCCCGCGGCGCGACCGTATCGGTGAACTTCACTGACGGTGACTACGCGGTCATGCCGACGGCCGTGCCCTTCAGCGGTTCCATCGCGCAGATCGCGGACCGATTCGCCGAGTATGCCGCCCATGATGCGGAGCACGTATCGGTGATTCCTCACCCGTGGAACGAAGAGGGCCTGGATAAGCTGGCCGAGGTTCTGACTCGTTTGCGGGGCTGACGCGGGCCTGGGCAAGGCCATCGCGGCAGCAGGGTTTTGCCGGGTTGGTGACGGCAGCCGCAGGGAAGGAAAGGGAGATGAATCTTCTCGCCACATCAGGCGAGAACGCTGAGCTGACCGCGGCTGTGTTCCGTCAATGGCGGTCAAACGGCGCGCGCGGTGTGAGCCGCCTCTGCGGCAGGGCTTCGTCCTCGATATTGCCGCGCGGCCGTTCGTACCACACCCCGGGTGTCGACGGACTGCTGTCGAAGGTGGTGACCCGCACCGTCAAGGGACCTGGCTCGTCGCGTTCGTGAGGTTCGAGCAAGCGCATCTGTTCGTCACCCCTCGCATCGGCCAGCAGCGCAGAAGGCACGCACGGAGCAGCGCCGACGTTGGAGCAGGCGTATGTGCCGCTGGTCGCGACCAGCATGATCAGAGCAGAGACCAGAGTGAGCTTGTTCATGTTCGTGATCCTGTGGATGACGGTAACGCACAGCAGGCGCGGCGAAAGCGTAGCGAATTCCGCTGCGGCTGTCGCCGCCATTTCGAAGGTGGTGATGGGAGACAGGCGATAGCGTTCCTGGTCGCCGAGGAGCGCTGCATCAAGGTCCATGCGCCTGACGCCGTCGCGATTCATTCAGGCCGGCGGCCAGTAGTCGTTGGCAGCAAGACCTTGCAGGGCGAGACCGTAGCCCAGATTTTCCAGCATGAGCTGCTTCAGGCGCTGCGTGAGCAACAGTCGAGCGTAGCGCAGCGTCAGGGGCGGCTGTCGCAGCAACTGCTCGGCCAAGGTCCAGGCGCGTGGGAGCAAATCGGCCGCCGGCATGATTTCGTTGACGACGCCGAGTTCGAGCGCGTCCCGGGCGGACAGCTTCTGCCCCGTGAGGAGAAAATAGCGGCCTCGGTTGATCCCGAGCAGCAACGGCCAGATCACATGCACGCCGTCGCCCGGCACGAGACCGTTGGGAAAGTGCGGCGCGTCCTGAAACATCGCATGGTCCGCCGCCAGCACGATGTCGCACAACACTGCCAGCTCGGCGTGTATGGTCACCGGGCCATTGACGGCCGCGATCATCGGCACGTCGATTTCGAGCAGGTTGGTAAGCAGCTGCTTGGCATCCCAGTTGATGCGATCCCAGATCTGCGGCGTCATCTGCGTGGCGGGCAGGCGCTGGCCGACGTTACCTTCGTCGACCAGCTCGATGAAAGCATCGCCGCAGCCGGTCAGGATCACCACGCGCGTATCCCTATCGGCGGCGATGTGACGAAACGCCGCGCCGAGTTCGTGATGCGGGCCACCGCCCCAGCGCAGCGTACCGCCATCGCTGTGCAGTGTGACCTGCAGGATGCCGTCGCGGCGCTCCATGCGCAGGTGCTGGAAATGGTCTGCATAGAATTCGAAGCTGCTCATGCCGACTGCCCTCGCTTGCGGTGTGGATGCCGCGACGCTTGCGTGACGAGAAAGGTGCGCGATGCTTGTCCGAGCTTGGTTAGGATAGCTCACGATGGGCAGAGCAGGGCTCGTGCGCGGCATGCTCGGTTGCACACCGCACCCGCGCCTCGGCCTCGCGACCAGCGTGTTCAGAACACGATTTGGCGCGCTGCGTCACGAGGCGAAGGACATGCGCTTCGACAACAACGCGTGTGCCGACCTGTTGCCATCGACGGCGTTGCGCCCATTCACTGACCGCGCATGAATCCGCGCAGGGATGCGGGCGATGCCCGGCAGCGGACCTCGCACGAACGGCAAACGCACTCTATGCTTCCTGCACTTGCGGTACACACCCTCGCTGGCGCGGCCGGCATGGAGCACGGTTGTGACTGGCCGTCGGCGTTTGCGGCTCCATTCCCCCAGCACCAGGAGGATCACCATGAAAACCCGGACTCTCCACCGCCCCGTCCTGTGGCCGCTGCTGCTCGGCCTGTGCATGTCCGCCACCGCAGCGCAGAACGAGCAGACCGGCACCACCCACAAACACTACGACGCCTCGCCCGCCGCGCAGATACCGGGTCCAGCGGGTGAGCTCGCGCCGCGCCTTCAGAACCTGGGCAACCACGTATTCCCGGTCAGTACCCGGAGTGCGCAGGCGCAGGCCTTCGTCAATCAGGGGCTGAACCTCGCCTACGCCTTCAATCACGGCGAAGCGCGGCGCGCGTTTCGCGAGGCGGCACGCCTCGATCCCGAGCTTGCCATGGCCTACTGGGGCCAGGCCTTGGTGCTGGGACCGAACATCAACGCCATGATGGCGCCGAACGAAGAACCGGACGCATTTGCGCTGGCGCGCAAGGCCGAGTCGCTCGCACCGCGGGCGAGCCCGCGCGAGCAGGCCTTGATCGGTGCGTTGCTCAAGCGCTATTCCGGTGACCCCGAGCAGCGCAAGGTCAACGACCGCGCCTATGCCGACGCCATGCGCGCGGTGCATGCGCAGTTTCCACGCGATGAGGACATCGCCGTGCTGTATGTGGAGTCGATGATGGATCTGCGGCCCTGGGGCTACTGGATGCCCGATGGTCGGCCGCACGAAGGCACGGCGGGGATAGTGGCTCTCATCGAGCAGATCCTCGAGCGCAATCCCAAGCATCCGGGCGCCTTGCATCTGCACATCCACCTGCTCGAACCGACGCCCACGCCGGAGCGCGCCGAGCGTTCGGCCGACACCCTGCTGCGTTTGATGCCGGCGGCCGGCCACATGGTCCATATGCCCTCGCACATCTATCAGCGCGTGGGGCGCTACGCCGATGCGATGCAGAGCAATCAGCTCGCGGTGGCGGCCGACGAGGACTACATCAGCCAATGCCGTGCGCAGGGCCTCTACCCGATGGCCTACTATCCACACAACATCCACTTCCTGTGGTTCGCGGCGATGTTCGACGGCCAGCTCGCCGCCGCGCGCGATGCGGGCCGCAAGGTCGCAAGCAAAATCGATGACGCGACCTTGAGTGAGATGCCGATGCTGGCCGGCTTTCGCGTGGTGCCCTATTGGACACTGGTGCGCTTCGGGCAATGGGACGAGATGCTGAAGGAGCCGGCCCCGCCGGCGGATAGCGCCTACCTGACGGGCGCCTGGCAATACGCACGCGGCCAGGCATTTGCCGCGACCGGGCGTCTCGCCGAAGCCAAGCACGAGCTGGCGGCGCTTGAGAAGACCCTGCAGCACCCGGCGCTGGCGCAATCCTTGTTCTCACCCAACGCCGCGCGCGCGATCCTGAGCGTCGGTGTGCCGTCCCTGGCCGGCGAGATTGCGGCAGCGGAGCGCCGCTTCGACGAGGCGGTCGCGCATCTCGAACATGCGGTCAGACTCGAGGAAGCGCTGGTCTATACCGAGCCCTCGGAATGGGCCTTGCCGCCGCGTCATGCGCTGGGCGCGGTGCTGCTCGCGGCCGGCCGCGCGAGCGAGGCGGAAACCGTGTTCTGGCAGGACCTGAAACATCATCGCGAGAACGGCTGGGCCTTGACCGGTCTGGCGCAGGCCCTGCGCGCGCAGGACAAAGCCGAACTGGCGGCGGTGGTCGAGAAGCGGCTCGACGCCGCCTGGGCGCGCGCTGACATCAAGCCCGGTGCCGCGCGCATCGGCTACGCCGTGGCCGACACCGCACGGCCGTGAGACATGCCCGCGGCACGGCCGCGGGGAGTGGCTTCGCCCTTCAGGCTTGAAAGCGAGCGCCGTCCTTGGCGAGCGGCGAGCCTGCGCGTCGCGCCCGTCGCACGAGTACGAGCAGCGCCGGCGGGAACAGCCATGCGCCGGGCGGCAGCGGCACGGCGGCGACTTCCAGCAGCAGCTTGTCGCTCTGCTGGTGCAGCAGGAAGCGTTTGCCTTTCATGTGCGGAAAAAGCAGCGAGGCGAACTCGCCCGTGATGCCGTGCTCGGCCAGCATGAAGGCAAACACGCTGCCGATGAGCGGGTCATAACCTGCGCCGAGCTTCACCGCGAGCTGGCCGTCGAGTTGCGCGCCGCCCTGTTCGACGAACAGCACGTCGAACAGGTTTTCGCCGTCGATGTCGATCTCCAGCGTGCCGCCCTGCGCCTGGCTGTAACCGCCGTCGATGCGACTTGAGCGACTCGTGTGGCCGACAGCGAGTGTGCCGCCGGCATTCACCAGCGCACCTGCGTAGCGCTCCATGCGCAGCGTGCCGCCGCTGAACTGGAAGTCGCTGTCGCCGAGATGGATGTCGGTGGCGTTCAGCTCACCGCCGCTCAGATGGACCGCGGCGTCATCGAGTTCGAGCGACGTGAGAACGTCGACGCGTCCACCTTGCACGTTGAGCGTGGCGCGACTCACGGTCACATTGGTCGGAAAATTCAGCGTGTCACCGCCGGTGATCAAACCATTGCGCAGCGTCACGTTGCCGCCCGTGACATCAAAGCTGCCGGCGCGGCCAGTGCCGCCGGGAGCATTGCCCGGCAACAGGCTGTGACCTCCGGCCAGGATGATCCGGGCGCCCTCCATCTCGACGTGCGTGTCAGCGTCGCCGCCGATGAGCACCTGTCCGCCGCGTCCGCCCATGATCGGGCGGGTGCTGGGCGAGTGCGAGACGGCGTCGCCACCGGAAAGGTCGACTATCGTTCCCGCGACCAGGCTCAGTGCACCGCCCGAAACCCGTAGCGCGCCGCCGCTGCCGCCCTCTTCGAGCAAGCCCGTCGGACCGCGCGTGGTTCGTCCACCGCGGCCGCCGCGCAGGCTCAGCACGCTGTCGGCGATGGTGGTCGTGCCCCCCACGATATCCAGCGAGCCGCCTGCGCCTGCGCTGTTCACCGGTTCCTCTCGCTCAAGCGAGAAACCGGTGAAGATGCCGGCGTCGCCGCCGTCGAAAATCAACAGCGCGCTGTGGTCGATCAAGGTTGTGCCGCTTTCGACGGTGAAGGCTCCGCCGCTGCCGCCGTCACCGAAGGCGACGCGATCCAGCGGCAGGTCGCCAATATCGCCCTGGCCACCGACGCCGCCGCCGAAGTCGAAGAACGTATTTTCGCCAATGTGCAGCGCCGCGCCGCGCATGGTGATGGTGCCGCCTGCGCCCCCGCTGCCGCCGCGCACGCCAAATCCCAGGGCGCCGTCGCCACCGTTGAAGCGGAAACTCGTGGAGTGAACCTCGTGCCGGCCGTCGCCCGCGATGACGAGCGTGCCGCCATGACCGCCGTCGCCGCCGATTTCCGCGCGCGGTAACGATGCGCCGAGCGCATGACCGCCGCGCGCCACGATACGAGCGAAATCGATGTCCGTGCTGCCACCCAGCAGCCGCAGTTCGCCGCCGGCAAGACCGTTGCCTTCGCCGCGCGTGTCGCGGCCGTCGAGGCGCACTTCGCTGCCTGCACCGATGGTCAGCGTGCCGCCGAGTTGTTCGAACGTTCCCGCCGCGCCGCTCGCGCCATGATGCGCGAGTCCCAGCGGGTCGGGTGAGACGCCGCCGAGGCCGCCGCGAAGTTCGACGGTGATGCGTTGCAAGTGCAAACCTCCGGCGAGCAGTTCGAGCCGCCCGCCGTCGCCCCCCGCACCGCCGTCGCCTGCGTGGTGGATGCCCGTGCCGCCGGCACCGCCATCGGCGCCGCCGACGTCGAAGAACGAGGGTTCATCCACCACCGCGCGGCGCACGTCATCCGCACCGGTAAAGGAACGGCCCATGTGCGCGCCGTCGATGCGCAGCGTGCCGCCATCGCCACCGCGTCCGCCCGGTCCACCGACGTCGACCGGGAAGTGCGGCTGATGGGACCGACCGGGCGCGGCTTCACCGCCCCGCAAGGACAGCGTCGCAGCGATGACGCTCACCTCGCCGCCGCGCGCCACCAGCACACCGCCGTCGCCGCCGTCGCTGTCGGGTCCGCCACCCGCACCACCCTGCAGCGTCAGCATCGCGCCATCACCCATGAGGAGTGAACCGGTGTTGAGTTCGAACCGACCGCCATTGCCGCCGTTGCCACCACGCAGGCCGACGGGATTACGCAAGCCGCCGCCGCCCTGCCCACCTGCCAGGCGCAAGGTGGCACCATGCAACAGGTCGAGCGCGCCGCCGTCGATGATTAATTCTCCGCCGGTGCCAGCGTTGCCACTGGCCGAATAGCGGCCGTTGTTGCCGCTGCCCCCCGTGCCGCCCATTCCGCCCGTGAGGCTGACAACCGCGGCGTCCACTTGCATGTGCGTGTCGCCCCGCAGGTGCAGGGCGCCGCCCTCACCACCGGCACCGCCGTCCCGCGCTTCGATGGCCGAGGCGAACCCTCGACCACCCACGCCGCCGCTGATATCGAGTTCCGCGCCCTCGATCATCTGCAGCGCGCCGCCGAGCAGCAGCGCGCCGCCGTCACCGCCGCGCCGACCGTCGGTGCTGCCGGCCGGGCCACCCGCCCCGCCGCCGAGAAGCACGCGTCCCGCATCGGACAGCGTCATCGCGCCGGTGGAATCCAGGCGGCGGCCGCTCGCGCCGTCTGCCAGGGCGTCGCCCTCTGCGCCGCGGCCATCGACAGTGCCGCCAACGACGCGCAACGCGCCGTCCTGGTTGGCGAAATCCGCCAGCAGGCGCATGAGGCCGCTGCCACGCACCTGGAGGTTCGCGCCGATCAGCGCCGCGGGTGCCGCTTCGATATTTTCATCAATGGTGATACGACCGGCCACGAAGTCGAGTCGACCGCCGGTAACGTCCACCGTACCCGCCGTGTCGCCACTCAGCAGCACCAGACCGCCGTTGAAGTCGAGCTGGCCCCCTGTGACCGTGAGCTCGCCGCCAGCGCCGTCGTGTCCGCCGCGACCGCCGGCCAAGCGCAGGGCAGCGCCATCGGACAGCGTCGCGCTGCCGCCGGCTATTTCCACGCTGCCGCCGCGTCCGCCAGGCTCGCCGGCCGCGCCGTCGCCGCCGCCGAGGTCGAGTGACGAGCCCTCGCCCGCTACCGTCAAGCTGCCGCGGCTGATGAGCCTGCTGCCCGCCCCACCGATCGTGTTGCGCACCGCATCGGCACCACGCCCTGTCATGCGACCGCCGCTCTCGAGCGCGAGCACGCCGCCGGCGGCAAGCTCAGCAAGTCCCTTGAACTCGAGTTCGGCGTCGATCACCCGCAGACGCGCCGGCGCTGCGATCGTCACGTTGCCGGTGCGCGTATGTCCGGCGGTGATCGCGAGGTCACCGGACTGCACCGCCAGACCATTCGCCAGCCGGTTGTCACCTCGCAGGGTGAGTTCGCCGTTGCCGAGCTTGACCAGTCGGCCGACGCTGCCGGCTTCGCCGAGCACGCCGCTGAAAGTGCTGGCACTGCCGTCGGCGCCGACGCGCAACTCGTAGCCGCCGGGCGCACCGGAGCCGAACAGTACTGTGCCGCCACCAGCGAGGGAGCCGATGGTTTCAACGAAGCTGCCGCCGGCGAGGCGCAGGGTTGCGCCGGACTCGATGACTACTGCGCTCGCGTCCGGCAGTCGCTCGCCGAGGGCGAACAGTTCCAGCGTGCCGGCGGCGATGCGGGTGGTTCCGGTATAGCTGGCGGCGCTCGCGAGACGTAGCGTGCCGGTGCCGGTCTTGGTCAGACCGGCGCCGCCGCGCAATTCGGTGAACAGCGTCGCGGTGGCTCCGGGCGCGACCTCGACGCCGCCGCTCTCGAGCGTGAGCGAACCTCCTTCGAGCTGGAAGTCGGTCTCGAATACCAGTGACAGCGCGCTGTCCTTGAGCGCGAGGAAAACCGCATGGGAGCCGGCGGCCGCACTGGGAAAGCGCGCGAGGCTCGCCCCGTCGGGAATGCCCGCGCTCCAGTTGGCGGCGCGGTCCCAGGTCTTGTCGCCGCTCCCGTTGGTCCACACCGTCGCGGCGCAGACGGGGCCGGCGGCCACCAGACCCGCCAGGGCCAGCCCCGACATCCTGGTGCGCGCCCGGCCTGTCGCACAGTCACCCCGAGTTCTCATCGCGCGCTCCTTGTCCACAGGCGACCGCGGCACAGACCGCTCGAAGGACTCTAAGGGAAGGATGGCCGAGGTGACATTGGACTGAGGTCTTGGAGGGTCTTAAGACCAGCGCGGTGCTTCGGCCGCGCTTGAGAATGCCCTGATGTCATGAAAGGCAGGCATTCCACCCGCGCTGCTGCCGCGATCGCCATGCGCACCTGCCGTAGTTTTTACGCCGATAGCGATGGCGCTTTTTCTTTCGTCTCAAGCTTACGCCGCCAGTGGCGCTATTTGACCAAGA
>Ga0208492_1000357_pt1 | contig 40770 bp, 52 predicted proteins | sample Subbioar_CSW14AB_FD_184820 | JGI IMG/M metagenome (GOLD analysis project Ga0208492, IMG submission 184820) | Serpentinite rock and fluid subsurface biosphere microbial communities from McLaughlin Reserve, California, USA - CR12Mar_CSW14AB (SPAdes) | ecosystem: Environmental > Terrestrial > Deep... | reverse complement strand
TGTGGAGGGTGGGGAGAGGAGTAGGATCAGTGAGACCGAGTGGAAAGATTGAAATAGCCCTTATTTCGCTGAAGGAGGCTGAAGATCAGCTACTTCTGACTCGTTTCGCCTAAACCGCGTGTGGAAAGTTTGTAAAGGCCTCAGCGGAAAGTTTGAAAAGGGTCGGCGCTACCCTACTGCAATCGATGTGTCGGCTTTGTTGGTGGGACCGAGTTTTTCGACGGTGATCGTGTATTCAATGCCTGAGACGACGACGTTGTAAGTGAGGCCTGTGGCGTGCATCCTGGCGATGTGGCGGATCAGGTCGACGGCGAGAGACGCACCGAGGTTTGCTTCGCGGTTCAGGTCCTGGTCGTCGGGATCTCCGGGCATCATGCGGACTTCAACCTCTTGGGCTTCAGGAAGGATTCGGTTGTGCGATCGGCCAGGACCTCGGCGGAAAGGGTTTTGAGTTCTTCGAGGGTGATGCCGAAGCGGGTGAAGGATTCCAGGGTCTTGGTGTCACCGGACAGGGCGGCGCGGCGATTGGCTTCCATAACGGCGGCCATGTCGTGGGGTGGCAAAGGGCCGATGGCGTGAGGGGTTAAGGCGATCACCGGGGCAGGTAGTGATGCGGATCTAATCCACTCTTCCCGATTCAGGATCACGACAACTGGGATCTTGGAGCCGCAGTTGTTGCAGTGAGCGTCCCAGACGCGCGCGGTGGGATGTATGATGGCCCGCAAAAGGTTTGAGCCGCAAACAGGACAGGTGCGTCCCTCCAGAGCTTTGAGAGCTGAGGCATGATCGCTGGGGTTAGAGATCCAGCGCGGGTCGGACTTCATTTAGGTGACTCTTGGGGAGCGTCGAAGATCGAGGGGCTTTCCACCTCGGTGCGCGTGCCGTCTGGATTGACGACGAAGACATCGGGCTGGGCGGTGGGAAGCGTTTCCGGGTCTTCAGAAGGGTCGATCTTCATAGGGGCAAGGTAGTGCCAAAAGCGCTCGGCAACCAGCCCTTCTTCTCGAACAGGCGTTCGATGGCTATCGCGATTGGCGCGAACTCTTCATCGGTCCAGTGACCGCCCTGGAAGGGGCGGTGCAGGTAGTCCGCAAGGCCGATGCGGAGGGTCTGCTTCACTTCCGACGAAACGGCTTCTGAGGCCAAGGCCCTCCGAACGATCCATTGAGCGTAGGAGCGCGCCCAGAGTTCGTGTTGTTGGAGCAAGTAGCGAGTCCCGCGACTTTGAGGCGCGGCCCCCAGAGCCTGGACAATGTTGGAGGAACGAACGGCGTCGCGCCATTCCGCGAGATCGGGATGGATTGCTTTGCTGGCCAGAGATCCCGGCGATCCGAGGGCTTCATTGTCGATCAAGTGCCCGACTTCGTGGAAAAGGGTGATATGCTCGTGAACGGTTTGGCGAACGCCGATCCGGAGGGCGCGCTTGGATTGGTGATGAAGTTCCAGGACTCCGGCCGCGTGGCCGGGGGTCGAACCGTCCACCGGAATGCGCGGCAAAACGCCATCGTCGTGAACCAGATCGATCAGGCGTATGGCCACACGGATGGCTTCGGGGTGTCGGCGAACGATGGCCAAGGCTTGCGAGACCGGGCGGCGCGGGGCCGTGGGTTCGGCAATCGGACGTGCGTCCGGTTCCGGCACGCGCGCGGGAGCGGGAATCGGTTCTGGTGTCACCGCCGGCGGCGCGGGAAGGCTTGGGGAGAGATCGCTGGACCAGCGGGCGGTGTTGTTCTCGATGGTGACCTGGTCGCCGAAGATATTTTGGAGGGAACGCTGCATGTCAGGATCGAGGTTCTCGACGCTGGCTTGCAGTCGCTCGTTGAAATCGAGTTCGGGGGATTTTACGGCTTCGCCGGGCTTGATCAGTCCGAGGCGTTCGGCTTCTGCGCGATCGACATCTTCCACGTCGTGGCCGCAACCCCAACCCCAGGGACCCCAGGGGACGCCGAAATCCTGGTTCAGGCCGATCCAGAAAGCATTGTCGCTCTTGAGATGCACTTCCCCTTCGTGATGCTGGTGCATATCGCGCGGTTCTTTGGCCGGTTTGACCCGGATGAAGCGTTGCGCGGGGAAGGCATCGAGCACGTCCGGGTCCCAGCCTTGCTTGGCGTAGCCGTAGTCATTGGCCTGGCGCGTTGGGGTGTCGAAGATGAGGCCGAGGCGGCGTTCCGAGGCGATGTTGGTGAGGTCGTTCGGGACGCGCGGAGCTTCCCCCCCGGTATCGAGCGATCCGAGGCCGTTGGACAGAGCGAAATCCTGAAATTGTTTGATGAAGTCAGCGCGGCTACCGGTCTTGAGGGCGGTTTGGCCGTTGGGCAGGGTTTCGAAGGCGGATTCGCCGTAGTCCGCAAGGCTGTTACGGGCGCTTTGCAGGAAGCGTGCGGAGGTGATGCGCGCGGAGAAAAAACCGCGTTCGCGGAGGGCTAATGGGACGCGAGACCATTGCTCGCTGGTCAGTTTGGAGCCAATGACGCTTCGGGCGCCGAGTTTAGTGGCGGCTTCGGTGAAGGTTTTTGGACGTATAAATTGCATTTCAGTTCACCTTCAGGGGCATGGTCTTTCGGAATTTTTCAAGAGTCGCAGGCGATCCAGTAAAACTTATTCCAGCAAACCGACAACGGATGAATCCGCAGTTAACAAACGGTAAGGGCCCAATAGTGAGAGGAGCCGCGCTTGAGAGAATGTACGATTCAATAGAGATTAAAGGGTTGGGTGGACGGGCAATGAACGAGTCTTGAAACGCTGTTCTCGGACCATCCATAAGAATGGTATCTGGACCAAAAAAATCACAATCAATAAAGGTTTTATCGCTGATAAGGTAAGTTGGCTCAGCCACACCTTGGAGCCTAGTCAGTGTCATCGGAATCCGGTTTGGAAAAACCGTCTTTTTCTCGACGACAGAATCTTTTAAATCGAAGGCGGATGCGATCGGCATCCGAATATCGTTTGGGTGTGTCCTGTAAGGCCGTCCTGGATAGTTTGAGTAAATGAATGGAAATGCTAAAAGGATTAAAAGTGCAACGACCCAGGAAGCTAAAAGAGGTAGCCAAGTCTTCGTCGTTGAGGGTAACGCGGAGGAAGTGTTTCGCGATCGAGACTTCGCGTTCTTTCCTGACCTTGGGCTAGCGTTTTTGGGAAAGGTCAACCCGACGATGAGGCATAGAACGAAGAATACGAGCAAGACCATCAGATACGCGCCCGCGAGCCCAAGGCTCGAGAAATAGCTCCGAGTCATAATTGGGGCACCAACTGCAATGGCACCCAAAACCGGGGCGATGATAGCTTGTGCGACTTGTTCCATAAGCCAGCTAAATACCTTCTTGAGCTTTTGCATCCCTTCAGTCTCTGGAGCTGCGGAACCAAGTAAAGATGATAAGAAAGGGTCATGATCCAATGATTTTGTGGGCGTTTTTTCGGATGGATTCGGCGCGGCGGGTCATTTCGCGGGCCTGGCTTTCCATCCAGTGGACAAAGTGGGTGATCTCTTGCGGGGTGGCGTGCTTGAGGTGTTTGTAGCCTTTCTGGCCGCTGATGATCCAGGGGCTGGCTTGCGCGAGGGCGCGGATCTGGCGCTTTTTATCGTCGGTATGGGTGGCGCCCGCCAGACCGGTGAGGGCGTCGAGCAGCATGACCGCGGTAAACCATTCATGGTGCTCTTGCAGGTAGCATTCCAGCCATTCGACATCCTGGTCGCGCGGTGCCTCGGGCGCGGTCGGGAGCAAGGGGAGTTGTTCGGTTTTCATTCAGCGAAGACATGGTGGATAAGGAGATCGCTCGGGACATCAAACCAGCTTTGGCGGGCCTTGAATGGGAGGGGTTCATGGAGGAGGCGGACGTTGCCGAGTCGCCACATGAATCGGCCAGGGCCATAGTGGCCAAGGGTGAGTTCGGTATCGCTCAAACCGAGGCGGCGCAGTTCGGCTATGGATGGGATCGGCTGGCAATGGACAAGTTCAGCGGTGGCGATAATGGCACCGAACGGAAGGAGATCGTAGTCGAGATCAAGTGTGTCTTCGAAGGCGAATCGGATTTCGTTGATTTCCATGAAGTCATACCAAAGGCAGCGGTAATCGCGGGATTTATGTTTTGCGGCGTGGATGGCGATGCGGCCGCGAATGCGGGTGAGGTGGCTGCGGGTCTCGTATCGTTTGAGGCCGATGGCGACGGCGCTGGCGTAGGGCTGGTGGAGGGAGATAGCTTTCATCAGTAGTTTAACCAAAGGACTTCGGTTCTGGTGACGGAACCGCGCTGGCCGTTGGCGGTCGTGGCCTTTTCTTCGCGGTGCCACTCCTGAAGGTGATCATTGTAAAGCGGGCAATCGTATCCACTGATGGCGACGCGCGATCGAGCGCGCTTGGCGAGCCAGAGCAGTTGGCGATGATCTTCATCGCTCATTTCATGGACGTAGCCTTTGCCGCCGTTGTTGCGAGCGCTCAACGGGTATGGTGGATCGAGGTAGAAGAGGGTTTCCGGAGCATCGAATTTCGGAATCAACTTTCGGTAGTCAAGGTTCTCAATCGTCACTCCCTGCAGGCGTTGGGCGGCGACGGTGATGGCGTGCGGCACTCCGAGCCATTCTTTGGCATAGGATTTTCCGGCCCGGATATCACACGATCGGAAGCCATTGCTGTCTCGAGGATCGAGACTGGAGGTGCCGTGTCCCATGTAGGTGCGGAGAATAAATCGGCGAGCAGCTTCGGCGGGATCTTCTGTCTCGACATACGCGAGTTCGAATTCGTCGCGACTAAACGGCGTGAAGTGAAGCAGGGAGACTATACGCGCGGTGAGAGCTTCATCACGCAAACAGCGGAAGAGGTTCACAACCTGGCTGTCGAGGTCATTGTAAATCTCAATCGGGGATCGGGGCTTCCTTAGAAGGACACCAGCCGCGCCGCCGAAAACTTCGACGTAGGAGTGATGCTCCGCGCGATCGAGGTGGGAAATGATCCAGGGCGCGAGACGGAATTTACCTCCGTGATATCGGAGAGGTGGTCGCGTAACTCGCTCAAATGGTAGTTCCGGGGTTGAGGTCATTGGGTGCGCTACTTGCGATCCTCCGGTTTGATGAAATCCATTTTGAGGGCGCGGAACATATCTTCCTCGGTGACGCTGGCGACGAGCAGGCCGGATTCGAGGTCGACCAGGCCTTCGTAGATTCTCCATTTCAGGCCGAGGGTTTCGGCGCGGGTGGCGAGCTTGATATTGTGCTCGCGGCTGCCGGTGCGGCACAGCATCAGGCTGCCGAGGTTGGTGGGCCGTTTATCGAGCAGATCCTGCGTGGCCGGCCGGGCGAAGAAAATATCGAGCTGGATATCGTTTTGCAGGCGGACCAGGAGATTGACCGGGCCATCCTGGATGGGCGTGGCGTTGCGCAGGACGCGCGCGCGCACAGTGTATTGGTCCTGGGGAATGATGACCAGGTCGATATCATTGACCACGGAGCAACGGCGGCGGATCGACCCGGCAATCACGCACTCGTGACACAGGGGAGCGAGTTCCTCCTGGATGCGTTCGGCGAGCTTTCTGGCGGCGGTAAGAGTCATTTAGTTTGAGGCGCTAAATATCAAACTGGAACGGATGCTGCGGGGGGGTAAAAGCTTCCTCAGTCCCGCGCGAATTTGCGCGCAGCGCTGGCAATTGGGGTCAGCGAGATCAGTCTGCCAGGCGGTCGCATGAACGCCGCAGAGGCTCCGCAACGGGCGTGCGGGATCGGGCAGGTGAACGCGCAGGCGGGGGTTTGGGCTATTGGCTTTGAGGAGGTTCATATCCGTGAATTCGGGTAGAGGAATTCGATGGCGGAAAGTCCCAGGGCTTTGGCGAGATTCTTCGGGACGGCGTTGCCGATCTGCTTCACGACTTCGGTCGTATTACCTTTGAATCGGTAGTCTTTAGGGAAACCTTGGGCCTGGGCGAGCTCGGCCGGCTTGAGCATGCGAAACAGGATATCAACCATGTAGGTCTCGCCGTTAATCTCCACGATGGGCTGGCAGAGGCCATAGCGGGGTTTAGTGGTGACGGTGTCGAGGGGCGATTGCACGTCCTTGGCGATGCCGCTGCCGTAGTATTTGACGAGGTAGGGTTGGGCGACGAGGCCGTATTTCTCAAGGCCGATGAGGATTCGCCGCATGGTTTTCTCGGCGAGAGGCTTCTCGCGGGTGAAGACGCTACGCCCTTTATCGGTCCAATCGATGATTTCGCGAGCAGGTATCCACGGGGTGAGGCCGGACTCTCCCGCGTGATGGTGGGATGGATCAGGCCAGCAAATCGGTGCGGACCCGCGCACAGCGTAAATGAAGAGTCTGCGTCGGGTGGTGGGATCGCCATAATCGGCCGCGCACAGCACGCGCCATTCGACGCGGTAGCCGATGGATTCCAGGGCCTTGATCCAGGATTTAAAGATGTCGCCCTTTTTGCGTTTGAGCGGTTTGCCGTTGGTGCCGATCGGTCCCCAGTTGGCGAATTCCTTCACGTTCTCTATGAGGATCACGGCGGGGCGCAGCGCCTCAGCCCAGCGGACCACGCACCAGGCGGTCGCACGGCTTTGATCGTTCACCGGCTTTCCACCGCGGGCGATGCTGTGGTGAGTGCATTCAGGTGAGGCCCAGAGGATGTCGAGCTCGCCTTCCTGGAAAAGCGCACGGGGATTGAGGCTATCAAGCGAAGCGCAGAGATGGCGCGCAGCGGGATGGTTTTCGGAATGGGTATCCACGGCGACCGGCCAATGATTCACCGCTGTGAGGTCCATCGTGTGGCCGGATTGAAGCGCGGCTTCAACCAGACCGGTGCTTGTGCCGCCAGCGCCACAAAAGAGATCTGCCGCGAGAAGTTTCATCAAAACGGTTCGGGTTCGGCGAGTTCCATTTCGCGGTTTACGTTCACGAAGGGGGCCGGAGTAGGATGAGGAGTAAGAGTAGGAGGGCATGGTTTCAGGGCGCGCGCGCGGTTCTTCAGGGTCATGTGGAGCTTGCTCAGCTCGGGGAAGTCGAGGGCTTCCCAATTGTCGGTGGCGAATTTCTCGCGGCAGACCTGGACGATGTAGCTCTCGACGCATTTGTTGCGCAACCACCAGAGGAGGCGCTTGCGTTGTTCTTCCTGCGGGTTGTTCCAGGCGAGCGTCGCGTTGAGGTCGTCGGGATCGGCGAGCAGCTTGAACAGGGCGAGGATGCGATCGAGTTCTTTGTTGGTCAGTGAGCTGGAGGATTTATCTGCACCGAATGCGACGATGTGGCAGGCGTGGCGATAATCGTCGGATTGGGGAGTGGCGGCGCGCTCGGTGGCGATGGTGCAAATGCGTTGGTAGAGATCGTTGAGTTCGGGGTTGCCGAAGAAGGGGACTCGCGGAGCTCGTCCCTCCGGTTTGTGCCAGCCGTGGTTGCGGGCGGCGGCGGTCCAGGCGGGGAAGTAGAGGCGGCGTTGTTGGGCTGTAGTCATGGAATCAGGGAGTTGGTAAATCAGGGAGTTGGGAGTTTGTGAGTGAAGCGAGGATTTTGACCTGGTCATAGCGGGCGCGGAAGTGGGGGTCGATATCGAGTTTGACGGCGACGGCGCGAACGGCCCAGAGGACCGTGGAGCGCTCACGATTGTAATGACGGGCAATGGCGTCCACTTCACCGTGCCGTCCCAATTGGTAGCAGATGGCCATTGCGACCTGGCGCGGGTCGGAGATATGGACCGGCTTAGCCTTAGATCGCAATTCCTCGGGAGTGACATCAAAGACTTCGCAGACGGCGCGCTCCACGCGATCGATCAGGCGCGCGCGGGGCGGGCTCAGCTCGACTGCGGCGGCGAGGCGATCCCGATCGCGGTAGAGACTTAGGAGTTCTTGCAGGGTGGCAATTTCGGACCGGAGCCGCCGCCATTCACTCGGCGATGGTGATGGGTTCGCCGCTGCGGCCGTAGTGGACTTCGCGGAAATGGCCGATGACCTCGTCCCAGTCGATGTGCGGCCAGGCTTCTCGCAGGAGGCTGAGGGCGCGCGGGTCGTTTTGCTCGATGTATTCACGGACGAGCAGGGCTGAGAGTTCCGGGTTGCTGAGGCCGAAGAGTTTCTGGTGCGAGTGTTTCTTTGGCTTCGGTTGGAGGGGCGGCTTGGCTTTCATTCGGGCGCAGGGGTGGCAGGGCGGAGGGCGGTTCGCTATAGGCGTATTGTTCCAACTCGCTGAGGTTGCGAAACGGGAGCGAGTTGTGCCGGAACCAGGCCATGGCGCGGCCATCCGGAAAAATGATGAGGCCCTGGAACGATCCGAGGAGCGGATGCGCGCCAAGCCGGTGCAGGAGGTTGAGCATTTCGGCTTTCATTGTTGGGTTTAGGTGGCCTCCTGTTCGACGGCTTCCTTGACGGCTTTGCCCAGGTCAAGCACAGCCGGTTTCGCGGAGAAGCTTTCGTCCGGGATGCGTTTGATGCCGAGCTTGAACAGGAACGCGTCACTCTCCCCTTCGAGCGCTTCCTTATTGAGTGATTCCTTTTGGCGCACGTAAGTCTCGATGTATATGCGGCGCGCGGCGATCGCGGCATCGCCCTCGCCAGGGTAGAGCTTTTGTGCTTCGAGCTGGATGCGGACGATGGTCGCGGCCTCGTTCTCGACTTCGAGTGAGGTCGAGCTGCGGAAGGCGACTTCGCCGTAGGGCGTCTTGATGCTCTTGCGCGCCTTGAACCATTCAGGGTGCATCCGGGCCACGGCTTCGATAGCGGCTTCGGTTTTGCTGACGGTCTCCTGGAGCGCGGCGTAATCCCCGCGCAGATCATCCATGATATCGATCAACGCTTCCTGGGCGGAGCCGCGCAGTTGAAGCAATTGGTTCGAGGCCTGGGTGAGGATGGCCAGGAGATCGACCATGTTCTTGTAGTCGGTCGAGGCTTCATCGATCGGGAGTGGTTTTGCTTTCTTCATGTTGGTCTCGTTTGCTTTTGTTGTTGGCCTGTTCACTGCCGTTGCCGCGCGCTCGGGCGCGGCAAGGGCAAGAAACGGGGGTCAGGCTGCTTCTTGTTTGGGCGGGGATTGGTTGACCGCGTCGTCAACGTGCAGGCATTCAGAGGCGGTCGCGCTCTGGCCTTCGCGGATTGGATGCGGCACCACGATGAGGTTGCAGGTATCGGCTCCAGCGCTGGCGCTCACCACGGTGCCGATGAATGGGCCGTGATAGTGCGGTGCGACCACTTTGTCGCCGACTTTGGCCTCGCGGCCGTTTTTATAGTGCATAACTGATTTTCCTTTTGGTGTGGTCTTTACTGATCAGCCGCATTCACAAGAGATGCGGCTAAAGCGGATTTCTCGGCAGCGCGAGCAGCCTGGCGCGTTTCGTAACCAGCAGCGTGGCGAGCGTCGCGTTCCTCGCGCGCGGAGGCCGCGCGCATCATGGAGACGGTTTGAGCCGTGCGAATATTCCAGGCGAGGCGGCGCCGAGCCTGGCGTTGGGCAGCGTAGTGGGCTCCTTGTTCGGCAGGTGTGTTCATCGGGTTGGCGGGACAAAAGTTATGCAAGAAAGTTTGTGCATAACTTTCAAGGGTTCAGGCGCGGTCTCGGTGCGCTCCTCATTGGTACGTGCGAAAGGATTCCGTCCGGTGGGAGTGGACTTCGCGGCGCGGTGCGCTTCCACGCCGAGGACGATCACCAAAGCGGCGGTGAGAGTCAGGCTGGTGACGACGAAAATAGCGAAGATGGCGGCGAGGGTGATCATAGGGTAGGCGCGGCACAGCGCGGTAAAAAGTGGCCGCCGACCTGACCGTTTTGGCGATTCAAAAATCTACGAATCCCTAGAACGTCGTGGCCGAAATCAGGTGCAGGAGCGGCGAGAAGCTTCTTTAGATCGAGGCGGCAGCCGTTGCAATGGCAGGCATGGACGTCCATTTCGAAATCCCTTCGAGTCCAATCAAGTTCGGCCTGGACAGCGAGTTTCTCGGCGCGACGTGCGATCGACCTGATTGTGACGAGTTCAGATTTTCTGGCGCTCCACTTAATCACATGCCCCCCTTGCTGAAGAGTTCGTAGGCGACAATGACGCGGTTCCACGAGATGTGGCTTTGGCTTTCCTTGGCGGTGTCAGCGGCGTCTTCCAGGATGGCGAGCCAGCGGCCGAGGCTATGGTCGCGGATGACCTTATTCTGGATTTCCTGAGGGTTGCCTTTGAGAGACTCCTCGACTCCATCTTCATCACGGAACTTGAAGCGTTTCTCGACGTTCGGCGCGGGGGTTAACCCGAAGGCTTCGGCGAATTTATCGAGGTCTCCCGCAGGCGGAACGGACGGCAGGATGAGGGGGCGAATGCCGCGCTCGCAAAGCTTCTTCATGTTATAACTGCTCCGCGGGGCATCGCGCAGGTTCATGGCTCCGCTGAAGACGACACCGCATTTGCGCCGATCCCAAAGCTCGCGGATGAAATTGAGGATCTCCTGATTGACCATGCCCTCTTCGCACTCATCGACGATTAGGAGGGTGCGCTCATCGAAGCACTCGAAAATGCGGCGACGCAATTCGAAGCTTTTGCACTGTGTGGAGATCCCGAGGACGATCGCGCATTCGACCAGGAAAACGCGGATGCTCCCGCCGCTCGGCAGGCGGATCATTTTGGTTTCGCCGTGATTGTGCTGGCGCGCGTATTCTTCCAGGGTCCGAGTCTTGCCAATGCGGGTGGCGCCAAGGATGAAGGTGATAGCCTTGCGATTGAAGGTGCGTCGGCAATGGGCGAAAATCTTTTTCGAGAGGGACGTTTCGACAAAGGCCACGCCCGCCCGCGCGCAGGTTTCCTCGACGCGGCGGCGCAAGACGTGAATAGCCTGGCAGAGGGGCGCGACGTTATCACGCCGGCCGGTGAACGTTTGATAGACGCTGTCGCCGGAATAGGTCTCTTCGCTATCCGGACTTTTGCGCAGTTGCTTGGCCAGGTCTTCGTGACTCAGGTTCTTCGAGCGGCAATAGGAGTGCGCCCAATTAATCGCGTGCCGCTGCTCTTCGGTCAGGTCCTTGCAGGTCCGGGCAATGACATCTCCGGGAATGCGCCAGCGGGATTGGTGCGCGTTCACGGCCGCAGAGTTGCGCGGAGGCTCGGGGGCTTCGGAATCTCTCGCGGGCTCCGGCCCGTCCAGAATGGGATCGCGTTCCGTGCGGCTGCCGTTGGTGTTGAGTCGGTTGGTTGCTTCCATGGCTTTTAGAGGTTGATGGTTTCTTCGTCGTCTTCCGCGAGCGCTGCATGGCGATCGGTGGAAGTAAGGGAAATGGTTTCTTCGTCCGGATCGATCGGCGCGGTCGAGCGCGGGCGGGCGGGCGCTTTAATTTGTGGGACTCGCGGAGATTGTCCCTCCGAGGGTTTGCCAGGGGAGGAATGCTCAATGCGGTTCACGGTGCCGTGGCCATCGCGTTCTTCGCTGGCGGTGCTGATCACGCGGCCGCCCGGAGCGAGCGCGCGGACTTCGCGGCGGACAGCGGAAAGAGGCCCGCGCATTCCAGGGGCTGGGGTGATTGTGCTGGCGGGGTCTTGCCATCCCATTGCTGCGCGGGTGAAGTGCGGGATTTCTCCCAGGAGAGTTGCTTGATGCATGATCTGGCCGGGCTTCCAGCAGAGGTGCGGGGTGACGCACACAATGGTGGCGGTGCATTGCGGCGCGGCCGGATCGAAATAGACGCGCACCTTCTGGCCGTTCGAGCGCCAGAGTTCTTCGTGGAAAAAGTAGAAGGGAGCCTTGAGATCTTCGGTCAGGGAGACGCTGTTCCCCACGGTGCCTTTCTGCACGGTCCATTCGCGCACGATCGGCGCGAAGAGATAATTCAATTCCGGCGGGAGCGGACGCCAGGGCTTCTCCTGCGCCTGCTCGCGATAGCGCACTTCGGGAATCCAGGAGCCGTACGTTTTAGACTGGCGCCGATCGGAATTGCGCATGGCCAGAGCGCCCTTGAGCGCGGCGTGCGTGGCGGTGAGGCTCGGGAAGACTTCGCGCGGATCGAGTCGGCCCGCCCGGCAACGTTCCACATCCAGGTTGGCCTTCTCCATTTCGCCCTGGAATCGGCCGACTTGCCCATCGACCATGCTCAGGTAGGTCCAGAGTGTGGAGAGCCCGCCTTCGACGAAGGGCTTTTGGTTCGATTGCCAAACGGTGTTGAGTTCCACGCCGAGCGATCGGAGTAATTCCACCACGGAATCGCTCTCCCAAATGCCGCGCTCGAACCGAAACTCATCCGGCAAACCGTGGTGGCGAGCGACCATGGAGATCACGCCGCGCACATCCTCTTGCGTGTAGGAACCGCGCGGGCGCGCGACCAGGGAATAGCCGAGATAATATTGCGACCAGCCCGCTTCGATCGCCGGGAGGAATTGCCAGCGGCCCAGCTTTACGCCGTATTTGTCGCTCACCGGATCGCCCCCTTGCGGCCAGGGAATCCAAGCCGGGAAGTTGAGAGTGGCATCGTCGGACTCGACCGCGCGACGGCGCTCAAACTTATCCTTGGAGAATGCGCCGACGCGGCCCGCGAAATGATCCGCCGCGAGCTTGCCGGGCTTGCGATGAGCAGCAAAGTGCGCTTTGGTGATTTGCCGGAGGCATTTCATAGCGAACATGGGCAGGAGCCCTTTCTCCTGCTGGGAAAGAATGGCGGTGCTCACTTCCTCGCGGGTTTGCGGATCGAGTGCAAAGAACTTGCAAGCGGTCTGCATGGAGCCGCCCTCGGCATGGCGATTGGTCTTCAGGAAGAGCGCCTGGAGCCGCGCTTCCTCTTCGGGTGTGAGAATGAGTTTCGGTTTGCGGCCGCTCTGGTGGTATTTGTCGGCGAGGCCTTCGATCCCCTGCTCGCGCACGATCGCGCTCATGCGCGAGAGCATGGCGTTGGACGCGCCGAGACGCGTGGCGGCTTGCGCCTGGCTCAACCCCTGCCCCACGAGGTCTTGGTAGCGATGCCAGAGCGTTTGTTTGCGCGCCAGGCGCAGGGATGAGGATTCGGAAATTGGGGGGCGGTTCGCTACGCCAGTTTCGTCGTAGGCCGCCCCCTGGTTGGAGCTGGTCCCTTGACCGCTCCCAATGATTGAATTCGTATCCGGCGATTCATGCGGCGCAACAGAACCCAATGAGGCGAGGGCGGACAATCCCTCGCTGATCCTAATCTCGCTAACACTGCTGGCCTGGTCGGAGCTTAATACCGACACCATACCGGACACGAAATTTGAGAGAGCCGCGCGCGGCGCGGGATTGTGCGATTCGCACTCTGGGGACTCGTGGAACTCGTCCCTCCGATCGGAAAGGCAAATTGCTGGGCTGGTTAACGTCATAGAATGGACTCCTTGGCCTCCTTCGTGAATGACGGCGAAACTTGGATGAGGTCGGTCATAAAAGTCATTTCCCTGTTATTCTGGAAGATCTAGGTTTCCGGGATGGAGAAGGACGTTGCTGATCGACTAATTGCACTGGAGGAACAGATAGTTCGCCTGGAAGTCTTCGTTCAGGAGCTCGATCGCCTGTTGGTTCGCGTCGATGGGCATTTGCATAAGCATTCCGTAGCGATTGAGCTTTACGATCTGAAATGCGAGGCCTTGATCGATTGCCTTTCAGAAGCGCTTGGGCACGTCGGGAAAGACGCAAAACTTTTGCGTGAGCGCCTCGGCCCACACACTTTGAAAGCCTTAAATAAGCGGGCGAAAAAGAGAGCTCGGGGCAATTAAAACTCGCAAGGTAAATAGCTACAAAGTCTGCGTTGGAAACCGTGGGGTCTTGTGCTGCGCGAATAACGCGTGCCTCCTCACGCAGTCGGCTCACGCGTATAGCGTCCCCGAAATTCTCTAGAGCCTTTGCGAACGCGGTCTTCACTTGAATCACTTGGCCTCCTTCCGGTTCTTGAGTTCCGCCGCGATTTTGCTGGAGAGCTTTTGCATTAGTTCCAGCGGCATGGTTTCGACCAGGGGCACGAGGCCGGCCGAGATGGTGTTCTTGGTTTCGGGATCGAAATTGTCCCACGCGGAGAAGCGGCGTTGCAGCTCGGTGAAGCTGCGCTTCCACAGATCGATCGCCTGGCGCACTTCCTTCTTCTTCCCTTTGGTCGAGACCATCCCGGCCCAACCGGCAATGGCATCGCCTAGGCTGTTATCACCCGAGAGAATCTTTGGCTCACATTCCTTGCGATACAGCTCGCCGAGTTCGCCGCTCCCGAAGATCTCGCGCACCTTTTCCGCCTGGCGATAAAGCGTTGGCGAAAAACCAAACTCCTGAATGACCAGTTCCAACGAACGGCTGCCCGTCGAATAGTTGTCATGAATGAGCGGGAGGCTCATATAAGCCAGCGCGCCTTTGGCGTAATGGCGTCGCGCCAGAATGTAGTGAATGACCAGGCGGCCGATGTCCTGATCCGACACGGTTTGGATCGGAACGGTTTCCAGCTTGAGCCGCTTGGAGGCGCGCCAGCGCTGACGACCGTCCACGATGCGATCCTTGCTATCCACAATGATCGGCTGATCGATCCCATACTCATGGATATCGCGGCAAAAGGCGTCGAACTGCGGATCTTCATCATCCCATTGCGGATGATCCCTGAGGATCGGATGAACCGTGAGCGCGACCGGCGCAACGTCGCGCACAGGCGATTTCAGATACTTGGGCTTGGCTGTGGGGTTGGGCATTGAATGCGGTTCTGCTAGTTGCGGGTTGAAGGTTTTTTGCGGCTTGGCTGCGGAACAGACCCAACAAGGGAAAACTCCATTTGCTGCCGCTGGTGCGAGTGCAGATAGGCGAGCATGGTCTCAACACGCTGGCGTGCAGCCCCATCGGGCATGATGGCTATCGCATCCTCCAAGATCTCTCGGCGATGGACAATTGAGTCGGGAAGAGTGGATACGACGTGAGCGATCAATCTTTCGGTGGGGGTAATCATGAGAGCACCTCCTGAATGAGCCGGTAGGTTCGCGAATAGCGGGACGGGTTTTCCGCAGCGAAGTAAACAGCCTGACGACTGCGGCCGATCTGCCGAGCCAGAGCGACGATGGTCAGGTCGCGAGCCCGGCACCGGGCTTTAAGATTTTTGGCGTTGATTCTTTCGGCGGCCATCTGTAAACCAATTGTTAATTAACAGATATTGTTAATCAAATGAACACGCAAGAGAAAAGTTCATTCAATTAACAAGTTTCTTTCCGAAGGGGTTTTTGAAAGCACGGCCGTTAAATCCAGAGCAGGTAGAATTCGAAATGTTGATGCGCGTGGTCGGTTGGACCGCAGCAGAAACGGCGCGGCAATTAAAGCTCAGCCGATCGGCGGTGAGTCAGATCCTCAGCGGGAAGAACACTCCTAGCGCCCAGACTTTACAGCTTTTGCGATTAGCCGTGCTGAATAAGGAAACAAAGCCTGCCGATAGCTACGTGATGAATGATAAGGCAGGGAGGGGCTTACGGCCCATTGAGCCAGTGAAGGAACAAGCTCCGGTGATCAGTTGGGCGAGTGCGGGTTACGGTACGGTGTACGACGACTTGGGCGGATTCATGGATGAGTATGTCGAGACCGATTGCCGAGACCCGAACAAATATGCGCTGATTGTCGAAGGTGATTCGATGGAACCGATCTTCCGACCTGGTGACCGGATCGTGATCGCCCCGAATGAGCAGCCGCAAAATGGCGACATTGTGGTCGCGCGCCTCGTTGAGAAGGGGGAAGTGTTGTTCAAGCTCTATCACGAAACGAGCACTGGCCAGGTGCGACTCACAAGCTATAACGCAAATCTCTATCCCGCCATCGACCGGAAGAAAACGGAGTTTCGCTTTATTCACCCGGTTTACCAGATGACGCGTAGGACGTTAAAACGTGGAGGACGAAAATGAAGGCAATGTGGACGGCGCTGATTTCAACCCTGCTTATTGGACTTCTGGCGCTGGCCTACCTGTGGCACCGACAGAACGAAGAGATTACGGTTGCAGGCCAGGTGTTCGTTGTCCGAAATGATCGGGAGACAATTCGGCTGAGCGGGACAGTCGTTCGAGTAGTCCGCGGCCCTGCGGTTAGTAAAGTAGCAAACCTGGCAGCCTCAAATGAAGTGATCCAAGCAGAAGCGAACGGTGCGCTCAGGAAGGCAAATGAGCGACTGGATGCAGCCACTCGGGCGGAGACTGAAGCCGTCAATGCGTACGAGGCGAAGCGCAAAGACGTTGTGCGACTTGAACGGGTGATAAAGGAGAGTGCTGAGTTGATGCGCTACATGCCCGCAGATCGGCGAGCGCAGGCAGCAAAGACGAATCGGGCTCGCGCTGAAAGGCTAGAAGAAGCGACGAAAGAACAGAACCGACTTTTCGGCCAACACCAATCCGCGAAGGAAGACCTGGCAAGAGTAGAAACTGAAGGTGAGGCCGCGCTTGCTCGATCGAAGGACCTTCGGTCTCGCGCTCGAACGTTGATCGATAACCCCGAATTTTACAGATCCACTCACCAAGTCATAACAGATGCGGATGGACGTTTTTCCATCACGGTTCCGAAGCGTGAACCAACCACGCTGGTGGTTAGAAGCGAGCGAACTCTCTTCGGAGGCAAGGAGCATTACCTGTGGGCCGAGCCAGTCCAGGGAACAAATATGCTGCTTTCAAATGTAAACATCGCGATCTCAGTCACGGATAAAAACGAAGAGAGATCAGCTCACTAAGCTGAGTGGTGCGTTTCCCAGAATTCGGGATCGCGCGTGGCGACCAGGTGGGCATCAAGACTGTCGGCGTAGATAAGAATCTTCTTTTCACTGGGGCGTTCGCCCTGGATGAGATCGGCCTGAAGCAGCCGGTAAATCGTCCACACACTGACACCCGCGCGGCCTGCGGCAATGCGCGGGGTGAGCTTCTCTCGCTTCGTTCCAGGGATGGAAACCCCAACGCGGCCTGATGGAACCTCGGGGGTAAAGGAGCGCGTGGCAGTCGTGGTCTGCGAACTGTTCACAATCAGAACTTCTCGCATATCACTTTAAGTAACGCAAGCCATTGCGGGAATTCACAAGGGGGGCATCTGCCATGGCTTGTCAGAGGGTCGCTTTTTAAAAAGCGACCATTTTTAATCCGATTTCCTGAGCGAAAAGCAAAAAAGCTACACTGAGTGTGGCTTTCAGAAAGGGTCGCGCATTTGTGGTCAACCCTGAGAGGGGAGGGGAAATCCACAGGGTCAAAAAGAAAAGCGCTACCCTTTTAATGTGCAGGGTGTGCAGCTTGTGCAGGGTGAGCAGACAGGGTCGCGCAATGTTGTTAGACCCTTCGCCGTGAACAGGAACCTTAAACCATCTTCAGCCGCGTCCGGCCTGTTCACAACATTTTGGGGCGGGGTCTCGTTCCAACCGGCGCGGCGATTTTCCTTCCATGAGTGATACAGCGCAAACATTGGTTCGATCCGTCTTGAAGGTCCTGGCCGGCATCCTGGTCGCGCACGGTTACGCGGACGGGGCGACCTCGGAAATTATCGCAGCGGGTGTACTCGCGGCGATCGGCGTGATCTGGGGTGTGCTGCATCGGTCGAAGGCGCTTGGGTTGAGCGATGCGGAGAAGAGCGCGGAGAATGACGCAATTGAACGGGAAGCGGTGCGAGATGCCGATGAAATTTATAATCGCATCAAGGGCGACTCAAGTCGAAGCGTTTTCGCCCCACGCGTAGACGCGCAAACCCAGGGCGATCCAGGCGGCACATCGGTCAATGGGAACATTCCCTTAACCATTCTTTTGGGCGCGGCCGTCGTTGGCCTGGTCACCGGTTGCGCTTCTTTCGTCACGGATCAACGCGACATTTCTTATGAAGCAGTCACCAACGGAACCAAAACCACCAGTGTCCCGACCCGCGAGATCACCACGCGAGCCAAGGCCCGCACGTTCTGGGATGCCAAGTCGGCCCTCGCGCGATTCGCGGCCGCCCAGAGCGACAAGAGCCAGTCGGCCCGCGTCGGGGAGTTAGGCATGGAAACGAGCGGCACGAATGCCGTGCGGGTGTTGCAGGAACTGCGCGGGATCGTGCAGGCGTTGCCGAAGTAACCCCGCGCAGTAAAACGCGATCAAACTTTTCGAAAAAATGAAGCGAATCAAATCAATCTTAATGGCCGGGGCGGTTCTTGCCTGCGGGTTATTCACCACGACAACGATTCAGGCGCAAGCGCCAGTGCGCGAGGATTTCGCGGAGACGGGCACGGGCACCACGCTAGCCAGTGTCGTTGTGCCGGTGGGCAATGGGCGGCCGGTGGTGACTTACATATCGGCCACGTCCGATAAAGCGGCGAGTGTGTTGCAATTCCTGAAATGCACGGCGGGCGCGCAGACCTTGACGGTGGCGACGAATGCCAGCCAGGCGGTGATTTATGTCCCGGCCAGCTCGTTCTGGGCGGCTAATGACTTGGCAGTGTTGCGGCATAAAACGACGGATACTTACGAACGGGTGAAAGTGAGTGCGACCAATGGACTCACGGCCCTGACATTGACGGCGAGCCTGGGGACGGCCGTGGTAGCTGGGGATGTGCTCTATAAGATGTCCAATGCGGGCACGATCCCAGTCGGGGCCGCAACGAAGGAGATCACCACGGTCGGGGTGTATCAGGCTCCGAGCGGGCTGCCGGTCATTGTGGATCTGGATGGGACCAGCGCGTGCAAGATCAATTTGGTGAGCGGGGCATTCGCGCGGTAGGCACTAAGAGCACAAAGACACAAAGGCGGTCTGATTGATCTTCGCGGAAGTAGTGCCCACGGCGGCGGATTGGAAGGGGTTTGGAATTATCCTCCTGTTCCTGCTGACCATCGCGGACAAGCTGGGCTTGATGCGCTGGCTGAAACCGGAACGGCGCGAGGTGACGTTCCCGGCGGAGCATCCAACAAAGACGGAGTTTGAGAAGTTGTCGGAGCATGTCACGAATATCGAGTCCTATAACGCGACCCGCCGGAAAGCAATCTATGAACGGATCGAGTCGGTGCAACGGGAGATCGGCGGGCAGATTCAGTCGCTCCGCAATGAGATGAGAGATGTAGCGGTCTCGACCGGCGAAACCCGTGCGCAATGCGAAAGCGCCACGACGCACATTGTTCACCTGCGGTCAGACATCACTCAAATGCTCCAGAACCAGGCGAAGAAAAGCTGAACGAATGACTCTTGATCCCCAACGTCGCGAAGATTTGCAGCTCTCGATCCTGCGCGTCCTGGATGCGAACCCTTCGAGGTTCGGGTTGCCGCTGGATGCAGTGGTGTTGCATGTGAGCCGCTACGGGTTTGCGCACATCACGCGGGATGTGGTGGAAGTGGAGCTCGATTACCTCCGCGAAAAGGGGCTGGTGGACAATCCGCCGAAACCAATTGAACCGAGCTTGCGCGTGTGGGTCCGAACCGCAGCCGGCCGGGATTTTCTAACCGGTCGAATCGCGACACCGAACTAATGCCCAGGAAGCCCCATAACGATTTGACCCCGCTCAAGACAGCGGGAGCGAGCTCCGACACGGGAAACCGCGTTGCACGGAGTTGCACGGGGCATTTTGGAGAGCCGGGTCCAAGTCGCAAAACGATTGTTTCCGCATGCAAGTCTTAATCCCGAGCAAAAAGAAGCTGAGTTACCGGGTAGCCGTGCGCCGAGCGCGTCGCGGGCGAGTGGTGCGGATGCTCGGGACGGCACCGGGCACCGGAACCTCGGAGAATTCGATTTTGGATGTGGATGGCAACCCGCTGCTGGATGTGGACGGGAATCAAGTCAACGGAGTGTGAGACGAATGAAGAGACCTATTCTAACGATTCTAGCGACCTTCGCGCTGGTGGCCGGACTTTTTGCGGCGAGCAAGAAGGTGAGCGAATACAGCGCCGCGACCAGCCTGGCGGACGGGGACTTGCTCTTCACGGAGGCGGCGGACGGCCTGGCTAATAACAAAGTGCCCTGGTCGCTGATCAAGCAAAGCATCTCGACCGGATTGACCTCCATCCAGTCTGGGCAGTTCACGCGCGCGACGATTCCCCTGGGGACCGGCACGAACGTGGTGATTGATCCGGCTTACGATTCTTACATCTGGTTTCCCACGGCTTCGTGCCGGTTTGCCTTCGGGACGAATTCAATCACGGACACGAACATCGAGCGAAATATTCTAATCACGATCGTGATGCCAGGCGCGGGCACGCTCACGAACGTCACGGATGCGCTCCGATGGAAAGGGCTCACTGGATCGTTGAGCACTGGCACCAATGAGATTTACCTGAAGCGCCAGGGCGGGATCTGGAGCATCGACCAGGACACAGCGCGGATGGGTTCGGACCAGATTGAGATCGGCACCACTCAACGATTGCTGGGCCGCAACACGGCCGGGGCTGGAGCGGCGGAGTTGGTGACGCTCTCGCAACTATTGGATTGGGTCGGGAGCGCGGCGCAAGGAGATATTCTCTATCGCAATAGCTCAGCCTGGGTGCGGCTGGCAGCGGGGACGAGCGGGTATTCTCTAAAGTCTCAAGGGCCGGGAGCGGATCTAGTGTGGGGCGCGGCTGGCGGCGGGGGCGGATGGCCGGCGCTCGGCGTGACGGATGGCAGCGATGCTACGACTGGTTATGTTGGCGAGTATCTGTCATCTCCGGTCACGCTGGCTGCTGGGGTCGCTTTGACGACAGCCACTTCTGCAAACATAGCTACGATAGCAATTACTCCAGGAGACTGGGATTTTTCTGGAGTTTCTAATTTTTCTTCAACAGGGGCCTCAACCGGGTCTTATGGATTCGTTTCCGTTATTTCTTTAACCTCAGCAACTACGATGGGGACGACAGGTAACGAGGTCTACAACTCGGCAATTTACTGGTCCCCTCCTGGAACTCACGCTCTCACCCTTCCCACAACTCGGATTAGCACTACCACCAATGCGACCGTGTATTTGGTCGGGCGAGCCACATTTTCTTCTGGAACTTTTAAAGGGTGGGGATCACTCAGTGGTCGGCGGGTGCGTTAATGAAGATCACTGCACTATTTCTGATTCTGCTCTTGGTGTGGACAACCTTTGCCGAAGATCTTTACGTTGCGCAAATAGCTCTCGGCGCAGACACGGGAGCGAGTGCCGCAAATGCTAAGTCTCTGGCTTGGGCTAACACCTCCGGCAACTGGGGAAGTGGAGCAGGGAAAATTAGCGCTGGGGATAATCTGATCCTGGTCGGAACGATCACGAACACGTTGAATATTCTTGGAGCGGGAAGCTCCGGAAATGTTATCACGGTTAAGCAGGACGTGGGTGGTTCGAAGTTTAGCGCACCGTATTTCTCCACGGGCACACCAAACAACTACGATGGCGGGGCGATCCGGAATTTTGGTCAATCTTACGTCGATCTGGATGGCCTCTGGTTCGAGGGGGTGGGCAACGGGGATGGACTGGCCTACACGAACGGGTGGACGGCGGTGAATTTTACCAGCGTGAGCCGCAGCACGATCCGAAATTGCGTGTTCACGAATCTCTACATTCGGGTGGCAGGCACGAACCGGACTGGCGCGACAGCGATCCAGAACACCTGCAAGAACGGAACGGCTTACAGCTTTTTTACGGTCGAGAATTGCAAGGTTTATCACGCGTCGACGGGCATCGATACGGATTACTCCGGGGTGACTCATGACAATACCTTTCGGAGTAACACGATTGCTTATGTGAATTGGGGAATCCGCACCGGGGATAGAGACTCGAACAGCACCAACTACAACCTTGCCATATACGGGAATGACATATCCCACTTCTCTAACTGGGACGGAACGGATGCCGCAAGCCAGGCGATACTCCATCACAACGGAATCTACTGTTGGGCGGAGAGCGGAGGCAAGCTCCAGACGTTGTCGATTTCGCGAAATATTATCGGGCCTGACTTCACGATCACGTCCCCGAACCAAGCTACCTCCGGGGTGTTCATCTCAGGCGTGGGCGCAGTCGGGCCGATTACCATCGACAACAACCTTTTCCTGGAAGAGACGAGCGCCCCATCGAATGGGGACATTTTCCTGTGGGCTGGATACGGAGTGATTACGCACGTTTACAACAACACTGTCATTGGAAGCGGGAGCGGCATTGGCATTGGACTCAACCTGCAACGCGGCGGGACGCACAACCTCAAAAACAATCTGATCACCCGGAAGAACGCGATCAACATTACCTACTCCGGCACGACAACGGAGACGCTGAACATCGACTACAACCTCGGCTATGATCTCGTTTCGGGTCAGGCTTACTCCAAGTCAACGACCGGTAGCAGTAGTTTCAAGAATTTCGCTCAATGGCAGGCGCTCGGATATGATGCGCACGGTCTAAGTAGCAATCCCTCATTAGATGCGAATTACGTTCCTCAGACCGGCAGCCCGGCGATTGGGGTGGGTGTGGATCTGTCGGCTTATTTCACAACGGACATGAATGGCACCACGCGGCCTGCGCTATGGGCGATTGGTGCTTTCGAGCCGCTGAGCTCCCCGGTCGTGCATTCGGCGACTCCGGTGAAACGGACTCGGGGAGTGAGGCGGTAAAAAGGTGAATGAGAAAGCCCAGATCAGATTCGCGATTGAAGACTCTGCCGGAGGAACGGCAGGAGCAGATTGCGGAGTTTGCTCGAGCCAACTCGCTCGCGGCCACAGTCGTTTGGCTCAAGGAAGATGGCTTCGTTACTTCGCCAGCGGCGATCTCGGAATGGCTCTCCTGGTATTTGCTGCGCGAGCAATTGGCCCGGAACCAATCGACGGTCGAATCGGTCTTGGAGGAACTGAAGCAGTCGCGGCCGGATCTGACCGAAGCGGAATTGTTCGCGGCCGGCCAATCATTTTTCAGCGCGCTGGCCATCGAGCAACGAGACGCGAAATCGTGGAAGAACACGCAGGATCTTCGCATCAAGTCGCAGGCGCTCCGGATCGAAGAGCAACGATTCCAGCGGGAGACATGCGAGCTATTTCTGAAGTGGGTTGCGGACCGGCGGGCCAGCGAGATCGTCGAGGGCAAAGCGACCAATGCGGACAAGATCGAGCAACTCCGGCAATTGATGTTCGGGGATCTCTCACAGGAGGCAGCGAGTTGAAACGGCGCGCTTACCAGACCGAAGCATTGAAGGGGATGCGGCAGTATCGCTCCTTCTTCCTGTTGTGGCGGCGGCAAGGCGGGAAAAGCACCATGCTCGCGAATGGCGCGCTCGATGAAATGATGGCGGTGCCGGGACGCCTGGTGACTTACGCGAGCGCTTCGTTGTTGCTCGGGCGCGAGATCGTGCTGAAGGAAAGCCAGGTCTTGCAGGAGGCGCTCCGGGAATTTGCCGTGCTGGCCAAGAAAGCCAACTTACGATTGGAGACTGGCTCGGCGGGAGCCTCGCCCCACCAGCCTCTGGAGTTGAGTAGTGATGACTTCGCGGAGTTATTCGAATCGCAACGGCTGGAGTTTCGCTTATGGCATGACCGCACGACTTATTCCCGCACGCAGGTGATTGCGCCGAACCCGGCCACGGCGCGCGGATGGAGTGGCACGGTGATGCTGGATGAGTTTGGGTTCATTCGGGACTTCCGTGATCTATGGGAGGCAGTCGAGCCGATCATTTCGAGCGATCCGAATTTCAAGTTCATTGGCGCGACCACGCCGCCGAAAGACGACGCGCACTATAGTTATGAACTGACCGCTCCGGCGCTCGGCACTGAATTTCCGATTAACGCCAAGGGCAATTGGTATGAGAGCGAAGCGGGCGAGCGGGTGCATCGCGTCGATATTCACGATGCCTACGCGGCCGGGCAGAAGCTCTACGATCGGCGCAGTGGCAGCGAAGTTTCGCCTCAGGAACATTTCGCGCGGGCCGAGGATAAGGACGCCTGGAAACGCAACTACGCGGTGCAGCATGTCCTGGGCGGTACGTCAGCGGTGAGCTTGCTCGTGCTGGATACAGCGCAACGGCGCGGCGTGGGTGAGTGCGCGTGCTTCTATATCGACAATGATCTCGCGATGGAAGCGGCTCTCGCCTGGATCGCGCAATCAATCACGGCCGGTTCCATCGGAATTGGCTTTGATGTGGCCACGACCACGAAGCAAACGAGCAACCCGAGCAGCCTTTCCGTCGTGGAACGGCGCGGGGTGGAATTGATCGTGCGCGCAGTTCTGGTCTGGAAAACGACGGACCCGGATATCGCCGAGGAGCGGATCGAGCGGGTGATCACCACGGTGCGTGACTCGCGCAGTGGCAGTGCAGGCGGTGCGCGCCGCCTCTGCATTGACGGGACCAATGAGAAATATTTCGCCGAGCGCATCAAGAAAGCCCTGGGCCGTTACCTGCCCGTAGAAATCGTCGTCGCCAGCGTGAAAGCGGAGAAGCCCGGCGAAGAGATGAATATGAAACAGTACCTCGGCTCGATGCTGGTCGCGGAATTGGATGACAATCATGTGCTGCTCCCGCCGGAGCGCTATATCCGCGATGACTTCCGCCTGGTGAAGCGCGATCGGGGGCAATTCATTTGCGAGCCCGACGCGGCCGGCCGCCACGGGGATACCTTCGACGGCACGAAGCTCGGAGTCTATGCGCTGAAGAGCAGCTCGGGCGCATTCACCGCCGAGAGCGCCGCCAAAGTGATCATGCAAAAGCCGCGCCTGGATCGGCTCGCGGCGGGAGGATGGAGGCTTCGAGCGCATGAAATCTAATTTCCTGACCTGTAGCTATGATGAAACGCCAGCCGTGCGTGCGGTAGCGCAGAGGTCTGATATATGCCTCCTTTCCGCCAGGCGGGCCTACTGGTGTGCGCGACCAACCGCGGCCAGGCCCAAGCTTTTGATCCTATCCCTCGTGTTGCTCGTGGCAGGCTGCGATGATGGATTTTACATCAGGCGCGCTCGTAAAGCATTTCCGAGAGCGGAGATCGCGGCCGTGCCAGGAAGACTCACCTCATTCATCGTGCGAGAGACGAACGGGGCCATTTACTTCAAGGCTCAGGCCGGAGAAGCCGCATTAATATTTCCACCCCAGTGAGAGGATTGATCCATCCAGTGTCCGGTTTGCCTCGGGTGTGGAATGACCCGATCGGGGCCATAACGACAGCGACGGCGAGCGCGCCGGTGCAAGCGACTCCGGCCCGGAATGTTCTGCGATCGTTGCCGCAACAGATGGCGGCGAAGATCGAGTCACATCAACTCGGTTTGCTCATGACTCCGGCGAAGCCGGACTATGTGAAGCAGATCCTGGAGATGGCGCTCAATGGGGATCTCTATTCGCAGTGGGAACTCTTCGCGCGCATGGAGGAGTGGGATCGGCTCGCGAAAAACCTCAATGAGGTGAAGAACTCGGTGAAGCGATTGCGCTGGAGTGTCACCCCTTACGCTGAGCGCGGTGAGAAGCCGACTCCGCGCGCCCAGGAGAAAGCGGACCTGGTCGAGGCCGCGCTGAAAAACTGGGAGCCGCGACCGGGCACGCTGGAAAGTTCGTTCGAGGAGTTTATCTATGACGGTCTCGACGCACTGGGCAAAGGGATCTCGGTGCAGGAAGTGCTCTGGCAACAACGCGGCGGAGTGATCGTGCCGCGCGCGGCGCACCTGCTCACGCCGCGCCAATACGCGTGGAACGCGAGCGGGACGGAGTTGGGGTTGATTGTCACGCAGCAAAATGGGACTCGCGGAGCTCGGCCCTCCGAACGCCAGGTGTGGCGGGAATTTGCGGCGGATCAATTTGTTGTTGGGACCTGGAAGGCGCGATCGGGAATTCCGGGAGCGACCGCTTTGTTGCGGGCATTGGTTCCCTACTGGATCGGTCACACTTACGGCTGGCGCTGGTTGATGCAGACCGCGCAGTTGTTCGGGGTACCATTTCGCTGGGCCACTTACGATGATTCCAGCCCAGGGCTGGCCTCGACGATTGCGGAGATGTTGGAAGCGATGGGCTCGACCGGTTGGGCGGCGTTCCCGGCGGGCACAACACTCGATTTCAAGGAGGCGGTGACGAGCGCGCGGGATAATCCGCAGGCTTTGATTTTGGAGCAGGCCAAGAAGGCGTGCGACTTGTTGATTCTCGGCCAGGAGCTGAGCAGTGAGAGCGAAGCGAGCGGCCTCGGCAGCGGGAACGCCACGTTGCAGGGCAAGGTGCGCCAGGACGTGTTGCACAACGCGGCCGCCTGGGTGGGTGACCTGGTCTCGTATCAATTAGTCGGTCCGTTGCTTCGGCTGAATTACGGATCATCGGACGAAGCGCCCGAGGTCTGCGCGGATCTCTCGATTGATCCGGACCCGATGGCGTTGGCGGAACGCGACGCGAAACTGGTGGAAATGGGGATGAAGATCCCGCTCAGCTACGCGCACGAACGGCATAACGTCCCGGAACCCGAAGAGGGCGAATCGGTGATCGAACGCGGGGCCATGCCAGAAACGGGACCGGGCGGCCCTGAGGGATTTCAGCGATTCCAGAGCCACTCTCCTTCTTGCAGCCACGCCATTCACGCGAAGAGCGCGACGGACCAGGTGATTGATGCGGCGCTGGAGAACTTGACCGGGGTCGAGGCAAAATGGCTCGGGGGCATCAAACCGTTTTTCCGCGAGCTATTCGCTAAGGCCAAGGATGCGACGCTGAGCGATGCGGAGTTCGTGCGGCTGGTCGATCAGGCGCGGGCCGAGATGCCGGAACTGTTCGCCAAGATGAATCACGATGCGCTGGCGGAAGCCTTAGAAGCGGCCATGGGCGCGGCGTGCGTGAATGGGGCGATCAAAGGTTACATGGAGCGGCGGGGTAAGGTCGCGCAACGGCAGAAAGCGAGGTCCGCATGACAACGCTGGAAGTGCAAGTCGTGAAGGACACAGCGCGGCCGGCGCTGGCGGGGTTACAAGCGCGAGCGCGCAGTGTGACGAGCGGATTGAATGTCGCGGCGCGAGCGCTGGGGAATCTGCTCAAGAGCCATTTCCGGGCGAAGTCGCAAGCGCCGAACAAGCTGGGCGGATCGCGCACATTCTTCTGGCTCGGGGTGAGCCAGGGCGTGAATGCGCCGAAGCAGACGGGGCCGGAGAGCGTGGCCATCTCGATCACGCATCCGGCGATCAATCAGAAGATCCACGGCGGAACAATCACGGCCAAGCGCGGGAAGTTTCTGACGATCCCGATTCATCCGGCGGCGCATGGCCGTCGCGTCAGCGTGTTGGAGCGAACGCTCGGGCTGAAGCTGTTTCGAGTGAAGAACGTCCTGGCCGCGTGGGACAAGGACGCCAAGAAACTCACGGTCTATTACGCGCTGGCCCGATCGGTCACGCAAAAGCCGGACGCAACCGCTCTGCCGCCGCGCGAAGAGATGCAGCGCGTAGTCAGCGAGACATTCAACAAGTGGATGGCCGGACCGGCAACGAATTGATTTCTATGAGACTGAGATTGACCACAGAAGACAAACGCATCCTGGATGCGATCGCTCACAAGCAGCGAGTGAAGCTGGAAAACGGACAGGTATTTTGCCATCGCTGCTCAGGGTTCCGACTCACGTCGACGGATCTGGACAGCGCCGGTTGCCTGGTCTGCGACGGCAAAGGCTGGCTGAAGCGGGAGCGCTTCGGTGTGGTCAACGGACTGAATCAGAATCTGGAGGCGAACGATTCGCTTGTGTTCATGAATGGGATGGATGAGCAGGGGCGATCCGCGCTGGCCCGGCTCAATCGGTATGAGGATGAGAAAGGCTATTCCCGAAAGGGGCAGATCTCAATCTTCGAAGTGAGCAGTTCCGTCTCGGACGGCCACTCTCGCACTTCCCATTCCCAAACCCGAGAGGCCTTTTACGCGCATGACCCGACCACGATCGAATGCCGGATGCCGATTGCCTTGCCGGAGGCGGCCGAGGGCGCGCAACCGCCGAGTGAAGTGATGGTCATGCCGGGCGGCGTGCATCAGATCACCGCCAGCCAGGGCGGGAAGCCGGTGACGGTGACGGTGCAGGTCGGTCCGGATTCCGCCGCGGCGTTGCAGCGATCGCTCCGCGAACATCTTGCGGCGGGTCCGCAACGGCCCTACTTCGATTTCGATCATAACGGCGGGCAGGCCAGCGCCTGGCCGCTCGAATTCGTGTGGCGCGGCGGCGACCGGCCTTTGGGCGTCTACGCTCGCGTGGAATGGAGCAAAGCCGGATCAGACGCCATCACGGGAAAAATGTATCGCGCCTTCTCGCCGGGGTTCCATGTGGACGATCCGACAGCGAATCCAGCCAAGGTGACCGGCGCGCCGCTGAACATGGGATCGCTCGTGAATAATCCGGCGTTCAAGAAGATTTCGCCTTTGTGGGCCAAGCAGGCCAGCGAAGGCGCCAACCAAAGTATGACAACAGAAGAGTTGGCCGCACTCCAGGCCCGGTTAGCTAAATTGGAGAATGAAAACGCGGAGTTAAGGGCTCAACAGGCCAACTCTGCCAACACAGCCACGATCGAAGCGAAAGACGAAGAGATCAAGCAGCTGAATCAGGCCCTTGCGAAAGTGCAGGGGGAAATCAAAGCCCGCAACCTGGCCACGGCCAAAGCAGCGGTGCTCGCCGCTGTGAAGCGCGGGGCCTTGCCTCCGAAAGACACGGCCATCCAGGCGCAATGGGAAGAGATCCTTGCCTCCGATCCGACGAAGGAAGTGTTGCTCGCGAGCATGCAGGGCAATCCGGCGCTCACGCCGATCACGGCGGCCAGCGGGGCGCGGGACAATGACGCGCTGCACGCCAGCGTGACAATCACACGGGAAGATTCGCAACAGGTATTGCTGGCCTACGCCAGCGCTCGTGACGAGAAGGGGCGGGGCGCGATCGAGGACGCCAAGGCTCGCGCGGCCATCTACGCTTCCGACATCAGCCCGCGGCTGCGGAAGAAGGAGGCCTTCCCGCTGGTGTTGAACACACAGATGGCGGCGAGAGTGCCGGTCCATGCGTCGAACTCGCTCAGCACTCTGGCGGGCGATGTAGTGACACAGCGCGTGCTGGAGCTGCTCATGACGACTTTCCCGCAGCTGCAGAGGATCAGCGCGAATCTGAGCGGGGAGACGGCGCTCTGGAATAACACCGTGAAGGTGAACCTGGTCGCGCCTCCCGCGTTGACCAGCTATGTCGCTGGCACGGGCTACAGCCGGAGCAACGCGACCGTGACGCAAGCGACGATCACGTTGAACAATCACAAAGCGATCGAAATCGCTTTCAACACCGAGGAACTGGGTTCGACGAATCGCAGGCTCTTCGAGGAACAAGCGCCGCTCCAGGCCTACGTGCTCGGCAAGGCCCTGGTGACCGCGCTCTATGGAAACATCCTGGTGGCGAACTTCCCGAAGACCGCGACCTATCCAACCGCGAACCCGATCACAAACGAAACGGTTGTGACACTGGCTAACTTCTCGCGCACGGGCGTGATGAAGCTGGGACGCGCCCTCACTGATCGCGAGGTGCCGGACGTGATGCGCATGTTGATCCTGCGCGGCGATTACTACGACAAGCTGGGCGAGGATACCGTGATTGTCAGCGCCTTCAATAATCCGGGCGCGTCCGACGTGATCCAGAGCGGCGTGCTGCCGGACGTGCATGGGTTCGGCGTGGCGGATGCAAAGATCCTGCCGGTGGTCGAGAACCTGCAAGGCTTCGCCTGCTTCCCGAGCGCCCTGGCTCTGGCGACCCGGCTGCCGGATGACTACACGAAGATTCTGCCCGGCGTGAACGGCGGCGCGGTGACCAAAATCATCACGGAACCGAACACCGGAATCTCGCTGCTGAACGTGCAATACGTCGATCATGTAAAGGCGGAAGCGGCTTCGCGCTACGCCTTCATGTATGGGACAGCGGTAGGTGATCCCGCGGCGGGCCAACGTTTGGTCAACACGGCCACGGCATAAACGAACACATGGCCTGGGCAGCATTAACCGTCGAAGACGTGCAGACCCGCTTGAGCGGGGATGAACTGACGCTGCTGCGCACGAAGGTCCTGGCGTCGGGTCAAACCGATCCGACGTCGGAGATCATCTCCAAGGTCACCAATGCGATCCGAGGCTATATCGCGGTGCGGTATAGCCTCGGCGCGGCGGGCACGCTCCCGCCGGAAATTCATGACGCGGCCATTGCCATCGTCCGCTGGAGGATGATCGGCCGGATCTCCATCGGCACAAGTGGCGCGATGAGCGCCAGCGAGCAACGCAAAGCCGAACACGACTCCGCCTGGGCCACGGTCAAAGAAATTCCCAAAGGCGAATTCGCCATCGAACAACCCGATCCGGCGGATGAGACGGAACACGCGGGATCGGATGCCCGCTACGGCAGTGATGAGCAACTCAACTTCTAATGGCCACAGTCCTCGACGATCTACTGGCGGCGCTGGTGGCCCGACTCGAACAGGACACCGTGTTCAGCGATCCGGAGAGCGGCGTGCGCGCCGTGCCGGAGAACAGCATGGACCTGCTCGCGGAAGTCGACAATTCCCTGGCCAAGCTCGGACTAGCGCTGGTGGTGGCGATCACCGGTGTGGTTCCAGCGGAACAAGGCGCCTACCAGGGATCGGTCATGATCACGGTCTCCGCGCAGGCGCACGAAATCGTGCCGATCAATCGGGCGCGGGAAGAAAGCGAATCCAAATTAACCGGGTTGCAACTGTTGATGTTGGCCAAGGCGTTGTGGGATCGGCCCTGGTCGCCCGATCCGGATGTCTTCAGCACGGTCTATTTCGCGCGCCTCGATATGACCGAAGTGGATCAGGAACACGCCCGCGTCATTTGGACCTTGGAAATGCAGGTGTTCACCATCCTGCAAACGGATCATGAATCGGATCGGATCACGGAAGAAAGCGCGGATCGAGTAACCGAGGAAACCAGCGATCGCGCGACGGAATAAAACGGCCATGGCAGTAAAACTGAAAATTTTAGGAGCGGGCGGCGACGATGCGCTGACTGAAGTGACGGCGGCCAGCGTGACCGCCGCGGCGCATATCGAGATCGCGGACTCCGGATTGACCGCGCCAAAAAGTCGACGCCTGCAAATCGCCAACGCGATCCAAGCGGCCTTCCGGCTGCTCAGCACGCCCCAGAGAGATTTCATCATGGAGGTTCTGAATTGCCCGACCGCGTGCGAGGGAAGCCCGCAGAATGCGGTGCACGGCCGCCCAGGGCGGCATTGCTGGGACACTGTGAACAAAAGGCAATACGTGAAAGATACCGGGGATGGAACCAATACCGGGTGGAGGGAGATCATAGCATGAGCAGACCACGTCTGAACCTGGTGGAAGTGGAACGGCGGCGCGTCGTGAACCTGGCGGATTACGACGCCATCACGACCGGACTGACCGACACGACAGCGGCCTTCAGCGCGGCCATGGCCGCCGCGAACGATGGCGACACTATTTATGCGCCCGCCGGGAGATACCTGCTGAGCAGCTGCGCTCTGACCGGGGCGAAGAATCTCCGCTGGCTCGGGGAGACGGGCACGGTGTTTTTGCACAGCTCTTCCGCCACGGACTCGATGTTCACCACGGGCGCTGACACGAACGACGCCACGCTGATGTTTGAAGGCATCGTTTTTGATGGCAACAAATCGGTCCGCAGCGCCCGCTACGGGGATATCGTCCGGAGCTGCTCTCTGATCGCCGCCGGTACTTTTCATAAAACGGTCATTGTCCGGAACTGCACTTTCACCAACTCCGTCCGCGCGGCCATCTGCGCGGAGGGGTCGCTGGAAGTCTACGAATCGCACTTCACGGGCATGAACGAAAGCGATGGGACGAACGCGACCTACTCCATTTTCGCGCAGCCGAACAGCACTGGTTGTTGGATCACGGTCGAGAATTGCCACTTCCGAGCCGCTTCGACAGAGGCCGCGACGCTCCACCTCCAGGCCGGGGGCATTTTCATCACGGAAGGCGCCACTGCTGGCCATGTTCTCGACGCGTTGCAGATCAATGGCAACCGGTTCTGGGGGATCGGCCAGTATTCCGGCGGGATACTCCTGGACCCGATCCGGGTCTACAATGGCGCGATCAACGGACGGATCTCCGGGAATTACATCAACGGCTTTTGCTACGGGGGGATCGGCGTCCAGCGCGCGGATAACTTCATTATTGAATCCAACCATATCCGGAATGGCTCGAACGCCATCGATAACCTCTGTTTCGGCATCTTCTTCACTCCCCAGGCCCGCGAAGGCTCCGCTCCGTTCACGGGCGGGCGTCTCGGAGAGAAGCACCAAAACTGCATCGTCCGGAACAACGTGATTGAGAACGTGAAGGGCTATGGCATCTACAGCCTGGGCCAGCACGTGACCATCGAAGGAAATATTCTCGACGGCGTGACCGCCTCGGACGGCGGCACCTGCCAGCCGATCACCGTCTCAGCCAAAGACAACAAGGTGATTGGCAACATCATTCGCCGATGCGCCAAGAACGACATTTTCATTTCCGGCGCGGAACGCACTCTGGTGAAGAACAACACCGTCATTGACGATGGGGCGGTCAAGACGGACCTGGCCATCGGTGTCATCAACTCGATCGACACCTGGCTGGAGAATAACATCATTTCCTTCGCCGCTGAGAGCGCGGTGAGCGCCTATTACATCAGCGACAGCACGAACACGTTCATCCGAGACTGTTACGCCCGGTATGCCGGGGCGGGGCTGACCGTGCGGGACGGCGCACTCAACACGATCGCTATCGGCAACCAGTTCCCGGATTGCACTACGGAAACTTCCATCGCCGCGGGCTCCGTCTGCTATTGTTTCGATAATTCGGACCAGCCTCCCTTCACTTTTCGCCGTGATACCAACGGCACTTTCGCGGTCTACGCGAAGAACAAAACAGCCCTCGGCGCGCCGCTCGCGGCCGCCGTGCTCGGCGTGGAAGCGAACGACGCCAGTGGTTATATCGGTTCGTTCCCGAGCGATTTCGGCGATGCGCAGAGGAGGGGGAAAATGGTGCTGGGCACGGACTCGGAAGCGGACGGCATCACGGTGCATGCGCCCTTCGCCGGGCAGACCTTAAATGGCATCATTGGCGGAGCCACTGAGACCTTCCGCTTCGACGCTGGCGCCAGCGCGGGCACTACCCGGTTCTGGCTTTACGATGTCGACGGCGGCGGTCTCTACCGCGTCAAGACCGGCGCGAATAACACAGGCCCAGGCGGCGCCGGCCGCGCCCTTTTCCTGGATAACATCTAAGTCTTTTTTTTTATGAAACAGTACGGAACAGCTTCAGTGTGGGGAGTGGACGGCACGGTCGTGATCGACGGCGCGGACGCGATCGCCGCGTTCACTAATTCAGTGGAAGGCGAGCAGCGCGCCTCGATTGAGGAGTTCATGGATGGTTACAAGGAGCTGCTCGGCTTCCGCAAACATGATGAGCGCGAGTATTGCAACCTCATGATCATCCCGAAAAAGATTGCCGGATCAGGCTCGCTCGCCGACGCCATGAAGGCGCTGAAATATCCGCCCATCCCGGCCAAGATCACCCTGAGCAACCTGCCGGATACGGGGTCGAGCGACCTTGGCCATAACGGCGACTACATTTATCTCGGCGGGGCGCAACGCACCTTTGTGGATGGCCAGGGTGCAATCCGCTTGTCCTGCTTCCGACCAAAGACATCCAGCTTGACCGTGGCGCAACTGCTCACCGAGGCGGTTTAAAAGAAGTGGAGACATTCACTTCAGAATATGCGCAAGGGCGATGGGACCGCACAAAGGTCCTCGGCGTTCAGCTTGTCCCACTGACGATCGATCACGCCCTGCTTCTATGGCACCTCAAGAGTCCATTCCTCACAGGCGAGATGGAAGCCGTAACTGTCGACGGAGTCACGATGAGGCTCGCCACCCTTGGGAAAATGGTCACGACACTCTACGTCCTGACCCGCCCTTGCGATGAGGCTGCAACCGCGATGCACCGGCTTCGCACGGCATGGCGTTTACGGTTTTGGGGTTGGCAGTTAGCTCGCCGTTTTGGCCTTGCCGGTAGGATCGCGGCGCAAACAGCGATTGAAAGATATCTCGAAGATTCGTTCAGTGAGCCCGTCCGTTGGGAAACACAAAGGACGGTCCATACATCGATCTGCCACGCCCCTTTTCTGCAGGTCCTTAAGGTTCGTCTGCAATTGTGCCTAGGTGAATCGCGTGCTGGGGCCTTGAGTTATCCTGTTCGTGAAGCCTTATGGGACCTGGCGTGCTTCGAGGAAGACAGCGGTCGCAGTGAGTGGGTCGGAGCGGCTGAGAGTGCAGACATTCGTAGGCTGACGACAAACTGAACGCTATTTATGGGCGCTGACTTTGTTTTAAACGTGCGAGCAAACGGCACTGGAGCCTTTGCTCAACATGCCAAAGCTGTCGAGCAATCCGTAGACAAGATTAAAACGAGCGCTCTTGGGCTCGACGGGATTTTCACAAGGTTCGGTGCTCGTTTTGCCGGCATCGCCGCTGCGGGTGGGATCGCCAACAGTATTTTAGGCGAGGCGAAGCAAGCACAAGAGTTGGAGAAGATGTCGCGTGCTGCGGGAACTTCAGTGGATTTCCTTCTCAAACTAAGGAAGGGCGCGGGCGAGACCGGCACTGAGTTTGATGCCCTGGCTGATTCATATAAGCAATTTTCCCAGATCGTCGCTCAATTCCAGTCCGGGATGGTCCCCCGCGGCGGCGGCAATGCGATGCGAGGGATGTCGATCCTAGGCTTCTCGGAGAAAGACCTGCGAGGCCAGGACGCTGAGCGGCTCTTTCTATCACTCACGCAACGGATGCGAGAAGGCGCGGTGAGCGCGGAACAGTATGCGGCGGGCCTGCGGCTGCTCGGGCAAGGTTTTACGGAAGTCGCGGAGGCATCGAGAAAAGGACTAGGCGGCACCTTGCAGAGGCCTCTGAGCACCATCGAGCAAAGCAATCAAGAGGTGTTAGCCGGAGCGGGTGAGAAGGTCGATCAGTTCGGGGCTGGACTCGGGACTCTGCTTAGGACTCAAGCAAACGCGTGGCTCACCGGCGGGAAGTTTCTTGCGGGTGGTGGTTTGAAAACATTCGGCCGCGCCTTAAACCAATATAGTCCGTTCGGCGGGAACCGGGTCGGGAACTGGGTTAGTGCTCGTGGTGATGAGTGGCTCACCGATGCAATGCAATCCTTCTATCCAACCGGAGCGAGCTTTTCGGACACTCTCGCCCGGCGCGATGTCGATAAAGGAAATCGATCCCGAAGCTCCACGCAGCTGGACGCCATGCGCACTCAGCTCAGGACGTTGCTAGGCAGCGAGGCGGATGATGTCCTTGAACAGCTCGATGAGTCCGGCGCGACCCCTTCCATGTACCAGTCATACTTGCGGCGGGCCAAGAGGTCCCATCGACAGAGCCTCGGGCGTGAACTGCAAACGTTAAATCGAGCGATCGATGTCCAAGCGGATTTCGGGCTGAAGGGTTCGCAAAGGCGGCGCGACCGCGAACAGGAACTGAAAGAACAAGTGCGACTCCAGAGGGAAATGGTCAGCCGCCTGCAATCGATCGATCGGGCGATCAAGGAAGAATGAGTTTTTACGGCGGCAATTTCACGCAGCTCGCAGACGAGTACGCTTACGACCAGCGGACAGGAGTTTCAGTTGTACGCCGTTATCGCGGCACGCCGACAAATATTCTCCTGCAAGCGAACGCGGCCCGGTCTCTCGGCCTTCGCTATGAAGTCGTCGAGATGTCTGAGGGTGGATACCAGGAGATCCGCATTTACATCGGCGGGACAGAGTCCGTCGATCGGGATACTCCGATGGCGGACATCTTCAGCCTGGCACCCATCGAGACAGAAAAAAACATCTGGGATATCCCGAAGGTTTACAGCGTACTTGCCAGCGCTCCGGTCGATGTGGTGATCGCTCTCCGGCGCGATGCTGAAAAAGTCATCAGTGACGAGCTGGATTACGCCGAGTTCATCGCCACTATTCCATTCGACACTGCCGGGAAATTAGTGATTGGCAACTTGCTTCGATCCATCCAGCTCGGCGTGGAAAGCAAGCCGATCTCTGGCGGAGCCATTCGGCGCAAGATGATCGTCCCTACTGGTTCGAGAGTGCGCCCCAACTTTACCGGCGTGGATGGAGTAATTCTCGCCGAAAATCTCGTGGGGGGAAACGACCCGAGCACAGGCGGTCCTCTTACCCCTGAGCGCATCCTGTTTGACGTTCAGCCTGGCTGGTGGATGAAGAAATTTCCCACAGTCGAGCCTTTGACCTCCACAACTTGGGAGATCAACCAGGAATGGTGGTATATCGGGGCAGCGCCCCTTAACACATTCGTCCACGACCAGTACGGAGCATGATCGCCAAAAAGTCAGATGTAACGAACCTGCGCAAAGATTTGGATGTGCGCAGCCGCATCAACACTGCACCGGGCGTGCGAGTCACGCGCACCACACGGGGTCAGACCGTACGCACCTACGCGACGAAAAACCAGGGCGGCGGAAAAGGCTTCGTCCCGAAGTGGGGTTAGGAATTTATGGCAAACGAGATCAGCAAATCAGTTTCTTTCAAGAGCATTAAAAACGGCGGGGTCGACTCGGCCAACGGGGCGAGCGCGACGAAGACCATCAACCAGACGGGCAATTACTCCGCGAAGTTCCTGCAGAACATCACGGAAGCGGCGGATGTGCTGCTGGCTATCCCGGCCAACATCACCTTCCCATGCCATCTGCTGGTCGAAAATCTCGATGCCACCAATTACCTCGAATTGAGTTCCGCGACGGGCGGTAGCTTCGCTGGGGCACGGATCACCCGTGTGCCGCCCCTGGATCGCATCTGCATTGTCGCGCTGGCCGCCATCTACGCAAAGGCCAATACCGCCGATTGCAAAACGGCGAACACGGCCTGCGACCTTTGATCCTCTTGATCTGTTGTGGCCCTCACCTGGACCAAAGTGCCGCCGGTCGCGCCGGGCGATCCGGTCACGAGCACGCAACTGGCGAAGGTCGCGGACGCCTTCAACGATCGGTTGCGGTGCAACGCCGGGGATAGCTGCGAGCGGGTCGTTTACTACGGCATCAGCCCGTTCCGCCAGATCCGCAATTCGGATGGCGGTTTCCTCTTCCCGCCGCAGACGGAATTCTTCCACTTCTACCAAAACCTCAAGGCGGATGAAGGCACCTGGCCTTTAGCTGGCCCTGGTGAACCCGAGGGGGCGAATCTCGCCTGCATCATCAACTCATTCGTCTTCGGCGCGGACGCGATCGGTCTGGCCAGTGAGGATGAGCGGATCGCCAATCCGGCAGCGGGCGGCGTGGAGCTTTACGGGATGTCGGGAGTGCCCACGGAACCGGAGGCCATCTGGGCTCTGGGCAAGGTGCAACGCGGCGCGATCAGTCCCAACCTGGTGCTCGCTTCCCCGGCCTTCAGCGCGGCCGTGACCCATTACCGGATTCGCACGAACAACCTCTCGCCGCACGGGAATAGCTATGGCGGGTTCATGGCGGTCCCGGTCGATCTGGCGGATTGCGAGAATGGCGAGATCCCTGATTACCAGATCTTTTTCACGAACCTTTATACCGGTGAGATCCGGGCTTATCCGGGCACTTGTCCGGAGCAGCCTGGCCACATCGCGCAGGTAGTCAAAACGCCGCGCTGGTACCTGGTCTGGTTCAACAACGGGTCAGTGGAGATCCTGCCGATCGATGAATGGATCGAGGGACCATACAGCGGCGGCGCATCGATCAAGCGCAATTGGGGCGATCACCTGCCACGATTCCTGAATGCCTTCACGCACGATTTTCGCGGCACAGCCTCGGAGCGGGACACGCAGGAAAAGTGGCTGGAATTCGCCTTCGATCGGGAGCGTTTCCTGACCAGCCAATACCATCTCGCGCCGAACATGGGCCAAATCTCAGGCGATGAAATCGACCCGGTTTACCCGCTTTACCTGGCCGAGTGCGATCCAGATACCTCTCTCCCGGCCGCGACGATTCTGACGCACCTGCAATCCGGCACGCCCGCGCACCAATACCAAGGGGAATTCGTTCTGGCCTCGGCGCTCCTGACGGTCGCGGAACTGGCCGCCCCGTGCCCGGTCGAGTTTTGGTCCGGATCAACCCTGCTCAAGACGGTCACGGTCACGCCAGATGAGGATGGGCTCGCGCCGCAAATCATCATTTTCGAACCGGCCATCCTCGCGCCAAACCTGCGCGTGCAATTGCCGGGGGGGGCGGAATTTCTCTCGGACGCAGGCGAGATCCGCGTGGAATGTTCCGAGCTCCTGAATTATCAACCGCAGCATCATGACCTCTACCTGGTCCTGCGCCTGGCCAGCGCCCGCACTACGCTCGTAAGCGGGCTCGATGGTTCCGGCCAGGACGAAAGCGACTCCGACCAGCTCGGGGAATCCTATTTCACCACCGGCGCGATTCTCAACACGCACGATGCACCGGGGCCGGCCGGGAGCTTCACCGGTGAGGTAAATTCCAATGCCGTCTTTGACGCGGCCCGGCGGCTGAGCCAATTCGTGCGCGTGCTGCCGCGCGCGGCGTTCCTGGGCTACGCAGTGGAAGACGGCAAGACCGTGTGCTGGTTCAAGCGCTTCGTGGCCGTCAGCGGCGTGGAGCTGGACCAGTTCCAGGGGATCGGCCCGAGCCGTACGCCGATCGAGACGTTGGTGATCGGCCGGGAATACGTCGTCCGCGGCGGAACGATAACCCACGATGGCGACACCATTCCCCAGGACGCCACCTTCACGGCGACGGCCGCGACCTTCACCGGCGCCGGAACGGTCTATGTCCGGGATGGCATTCGGGCCTTGGCCGATCCGGGCCAGTTCACGAATGAATGGCTCATGGGCACGCAGCTCAAGGTCTACGGCCATCAGGACGAAAGCATTTGGAAGCCGGACGCTTACTCGGATTACCATTTCTGGAGCGATCGCTGCCACTTTTACCATGGCCTGGTGGGCTACAACGCCGGTCTGAAACGGCAATTTGATTACGGCCAAAACGTCTCGGTAGCCCCGGAAGCATTCAGCGGCTGGCGCTACGCCGGCAACACGAACCGCTGGCTCTGTGATGAGGAGGATCTGGACTGCCAGGCGCGACGTATCGCCCGGTACAAAAGCTGCCGCATCTACGAGCCGATGCCGGAAATTGAATCGGCCGTCGAGGATATCGAGTTCGGCGTGACCGTCATCAAGCTCACCTTCAAGGGGCGCTTCCATCATCACGACGCCGCTCCAGCCAGCCTGGATCGCAATACCGACACTTGGGATGCCGCTGCTCTGCAAGCGGAAGATTACCGCACCATGGAAAACGCCCTGCGCGAGTACCTCATCCTGCAGGAGCGCGGGCTGCATTGCGTCGGGGGCGGCTACGACCTGGTCTTGGGCCACAACTTGGGCCAGCAAGGAAACTCCTCTTACGTGCAGAACACCGACACAGATGTCTGGGGCCTGCCGGACAATCCGCATGGCGCGTGCTTCCCACACTTTTACTTCCTGCAGCTATTCAAGAAGCCCTACGAGGACGGCAACAACCGTCAGGACGCCCACGATACGCCCCTCACGTCAGAATGGTGGATGCAGGCCGATTTCTACCTGCGCGGCATGTGCGAAGGATTTGTCGATGCCCAGACCACGAAAGAGCAGGCCTGCACGTTCGGTGTCTCCGCAGTCTTTTGTTACACTTTTGAGTCGCTCTGCTTTCAGTCGCACGGCCTGAAATGGCTCACTTCCATCGCCACAGTCCCGACTCCGCACCTCGACCAGGTGCGCCCGGACGCCCCGGAAGGATTCGGTCAGGCACCCGCGCTCTCGCTCTCGTCCGAGTGCTACAACCAGGTCGGCAGTTGCCTGAACCAATTGGATCGGGTCCAGATCATGCTCCCGCAGCAATTCCAGGTGCGATCGCGGAGCGGCAGTGCGATCGCGGAGGTCGATGCGACCTGGCCTTCCCCGGCGCCGACGTGTGCCACCGGTGGCCAGCCGAAAGGCTATTACGAGGGGACACCGAAAAACGCGGGAGCGGATACAATGGGTGACTGGGAAGATGCATCCACCGCTTCCAGTGTGGTCGGCGCATCCATCTCGAATGATGCGTGCAGCGGCGATGCATGGCTCTTGCAAACCTCCCGCGGCGACTCCGACTGGCGCTGGGCCATGGTCGATTCCGATGCCTGGCATGCCCTGCCACCTGCCTGGCAGTCCGGTTTCGGGACTGATGGCGGCGCGATCGTCAGCCTCCAGGGATCGCTCATTGGCATCCGCACCATCTTCGAGGAACGGAAGCAGGTCCGTAACGTGGCCGATATCGGAGACGCCAGCCACTGTTTGCTTCAGACCGGCTATTGGATCGATCCGGATGGCGGCTACCTCTTCTTCGAGGACGACATCGGCGAGAACTCAGTCTCGTGCGAATTCCTCGGCAGCGGAGGAACCATCAGCACGGCACCCTTAGGCCGAAGCGTGTTCGCGATCGGACGGGACATCTCCGGCAACAGTTGCATGGGTGGATCGCAACGATCCGAGGGCATTGAGCCGATCCTGGGCGACGATACCGCCATGCTTCAGGCGATACTGCTCTAAATAACAGTATGGGCTTCCGCATCACCGGCCGCATCGTCACCCGCGAAACCCCGCTGCCACCGTTACAACGCCAGGCCGAGAACGCTCTGCGCGCCGCCGGTCGAGTCCTGCGCGCGGCCGCCACCGGCCAAAAGATCTGGCTCACCCCCGCGAAGGCCGCCGAACACCGCCAGATCTGCGAGAGCAACCAGTGTGGATACTTCCGCGCCTCCGATGCCCGTTGCAGCCATCCCGAATGTGGCTGCTTCACCCGCCTCAAAGCCAAGCTGGCCACCGAGAAGTGCCCAGCCGGTCATTTCTGACCCTTTCCGCGTTACCGACTTGTTGAGCCGTTCTGACCCTTTACAAACTTTCCACGACCCTTTTCAAACTTTCCGCTCGGTTACATCAAGGTCGAATTTCAAAC
>Ga0208492_1000356_pt1 | contig 40808 bp, 36 predicted proteins | sample Subbioar_CSW14AB_FD_184820 | JGI IMG/M metagenome (GOLD analysis project Ga0208492, IMG submission 184820) | Serpentinite rock and fluid subsurface biosphere microbial communities from McLaughlin Reserve, California, USA - CR12Mar_CSW14AB (SPAdes) | ecosystem: Environmental > Terrestrial > Deep... | reverse complement strand
CCCCCGCCGAGGGTTTACGCTCATCGAGCTCCTCGTCGTCATCGCCATCATCGCCATCCTCATCGGTCTCCTCCTCCCCGCCCTCGGCAAGGCCCGTCTCACCGCCCGCCAGACCCGCGAGATGGCCGGCGCCAAGCAGGTCATGACCGCCTTCACCCTCTACGCCGACGCAAACCGCGGCCAGATCCTTCCCGGCTACGCCACCCGCGCCATGGTCAACGGCCCCGTGCAGGTCATCGGAGACCGAGGCCAGCGCCTCCTCGACGAAGAGGCCCAGCGATACCCGTGGCGCCTGGCCCCCTACCTCAACTACGACTTCCGCGGCCTCTACGACGACGACAAAGTCCTCGCCGCCCTCCGCGACGGCGAATCCACCTACGCCACCTACGGCGTCGGCTTCGACTACGTCGTCAGCCTCTTCCCCTCCCTGGGCATGAACATCGCCTTCGTCGGCGGCAGCGACCGCCACTCCGCGTTCGACCCTGTCTTCAACCGAGTCTTCGGTCGGGTTTACATCGAGCGTCTCGACGAGGCCCGCCGCCCCTCCCAACTCATCACGTTCGCCTCCGCCCGCGCCGACCCCCAGCCCCAGGTCCCCTTCCTCGCCAAACCCCAGGGCTTCTTCCGGCTCGAGCCCCCGCGCTTCGCCGCGACCCAGCCCCGCGCCTGGGCCGCCGCCTACGACGAGAACACCCCAACCCCCGGCCTGAACTCGGGATTTGTTTCCCTCCGGTACGCCGGAAAAGCCGTCGCCGCGCATCTGGATTCCCATGTGGGAGTTGCAGGATGGGACGACCTGAACGACATGCGCCGCTGGGCCGATCAGGCCACGGCACCCGACTGGGCCCTCACCCCCCACTAAACCGGCCCGAATGGACCCCAATCGGGGCTCGTCGGTCCGGTATCGGTGAAATTTGCGGGGATCAACCCCAATCAAGGTCGAAGTCTGTTTGCGTCGGATACTGTGTTCGGGTACAGTGAAGGGTAGCGGGACGCGTTCGTTGTCGGCAGGGGTGATCGGTCTGAAGCGGTATCTGTCGTCGTGTCCGGGACATCCCTGAGTTCTCAGGGACGAGAGCTGGAGCTAGTACATGAAGTTTGGGACGTCGAACGTGCGTCGTGCATTCACCCTGATTGAGCTCCTCGTGGTGATCGCCATCATCGCGCTCCTCATCGGGATCCTCCTCCCCGCCTTGGGCAAGGCGAAGTGCGCCGGCAAGATGGCGCAGGAGGGTTCGCTGGCTCACCAGCAGGTCGTGGCGCTCGCGACCTACGCGACTGACTCCCGTGACAAGTGCATGCCCGCCGGCGCCCACTGGGCCTGGAACCACGGCGTGAACGAGTACACGCTGTTCGCCGGCGACCCCTTCGTCAAGAAAATGATGGACGGCTCCTGCCTGAAGGTGTGGGGTCCCTATTACTGGCACGCGACCGGCTGGTCCATGCAGCAAATGCAGATCGACGGCGCGACCCGTGCCGACTTCAACCTCCGCACAGACATGGGCAACGACGTCGGGCCGTTCCGCCAGCACAATGCCAACAACGACATCGTTCAGGCGTACGCCTACCACCCCAGCCTCGGGATGAACGGCGTCTACGTGGGCGGTGCCTACCAGTTCGGCGCATTCCGCGGTCAAGGTCCCGGCCGTGGGACACCGTTCAACGACAACTACGGCAACCCGACCCCGGCCGGCAATCCGACCACCGCTGGCGGCAACTTCTATGTCCAGCGCACCGCCGACGTCCGCAACCCCTCAGCACTCATCCTTCTCGCGTCGTCCCGTGGTGCTGACGTTGCGAACTCGTCCAGCATGTGGGGTTGGGGCGCAACCCTCCCCGATCCCACTAGCGCAGCCCACATCGTTCGGCCCGGTTATTGGATCGTCCTCCCCCCCAAGCCGCATCCCACCGGCCGCGGGTCGAGCGGCCTGACCCTCGGCAATGGTTGGAACGTGACCGATGGCCAGACCGCTGGCAACAACTTCAACCGCAAGCTCAAGCCCAGCACGTGGGGGATGCTCGACCAGCGTTGCAACGGCAAGACTGTGACCGCGATGATGGACGGCAGCGTAAAGCCACAGAGCCTGGAAGAGCTGCGCGACATGCGGAAGTGGTCCAACCATGCCACCGACGCGAACTGGAACTTCAACGTCGCGAATATCCGCTAAATCTTTTCAAGCACCCGTCAAGAGCCCCGAGAAGTCGGGGCTTTTTTCATTTCGGGGTGGCGATCTTCGAGCGCCCCGTCGGAGCCCAGAGCATCGCAAGCGACATCGCGAGAAGCGTCAAATCAACCGCTAAAACCCCGCCGCGTGTCGGGCTGCCGACCGAGTCTGTCAAACCCCACGCCCCCGTGCACCCGCACCCCGCCGCCTTGAATACCTCGGCGTCGACCTGCGTGACATACGCGCAAAACCCCAGCAGCAAAGCCGCGGACCCAACCACCGCTCCCCGCAACAAACTCACCCGCACCGGCCGCCCCGCGCCAACAAAAACAGCCACCCCCAAAACGATCTCTACCGCCGGCACCACCCACGCTTGCTCAATCAAGCCGTACGGCAGCACATCGTGCGTCTCCAGCACCCCCCGGAACGCCTCAAGCCCCGCCAGCTTGGTCGCCCCCGCGCCCACCCACACCACCGTCAGCACCAGGCTGATCGCCCGGTGCACTCTGCCCCAGAGTTTCGACTGCGCGACCATGCACGAACTATACGGGAACGCCCGCGCACCCACCCCGGATTCCCTAACCTTCCCCCATGACCGACTTCGTCTCCGAACTTCAATGGCGCGGCCTCATCGCGCAGACCACCGGCGAGGCCGAGCTCCGCGCCCACCTCGCCTCCGGCACCCGCCGCGGATACGCCGGGTTTGACCCCACGTCCGATTCGCTCACCATCGGCAACATGGTCCCCATGATGATGCTGGCCCACTTCCAGCGCGCCGGGCACATCCCGGTGGTGGTGGGGGGTGGCGGCACCGGGCTCATCGGTGACCCCTCGGGCAAGACGGCGGAGCGGCAGTTGCTCAGCCGTGAGAAGGTCGAGCACAACGTCTCCAGCCAGCGGCGGATCTTCGAGAAGCTCATCGACTTCAAGGGCCCCCGCGCCGGGCTCATGCTCAACAACGCCGACTGGCTCTGCGCCATCAGCTACCTCGAGGCCCTCCGCGATATCGGCAAGTACTTCTCCGTCAACGCGATGATCCAGAAGGAGTCCGTCCGCGAGCGGCTCAACAACCGCGACCAGGGCATCAGCTACACCGAGTTCAGCTACATGATCCTCCAGGCGTACGACTTCCAGCACCTGCACGAGAAGCACGCCGTCACGCTCCAGCTCGGCGGCAGCGACCAGTGGGGCAACATCACCGCCGGCTGCGACCTCATCCGCAAGGCCCACGCCGCGAACGCGCCGGCCGAGGGCTCCCCCGCGCCCGACACCCACGGCATCACCACCCCCCTGATCACCAAGTCCGACGGCACCAAGTTCGGCAAGACCGAATCCGGCGCGATCTGGATGACCCCCGAGCGCACCAGCCCCTACGCCTTCTACCAGTTCTGGCTCAACGCCGACGACGCCGACGTCGAGAAGTACCTCAAGACCTTCACCTTCCTCCCGCGCGAGCGCGTCGAGGAACTCATGACCCTCCACAAGGCCAACCCCGGCATCCGAGAGCCCCAGCGCGCCCTCGCCCGCTCGGTCACCGAGCTCCTCCACGGCAAGTCCGAGGTCGACCACGCCGAGGCCGCGGCCAAGGCCCTCTTCTCCGGCGAGATCGCCGGCCTTCCCGAGAAGACCTTGACCGAGCTCTTCGCCAGCGTCCCCGCCAGCGAGCACGCCAAGGCCCAACTCGAGGGCGACGGCGTCCCCCTGCTCGACCTGCTGGTCACCACCGGCCTCGCGGCCAGCAAGCGTGAGGCCAAGGAGTTCCTGACCGGCGGCTCGGTCGCGATCAACGGCCGCAAGGCCGGCCCCGAGGACCGCGCCCGCACCACCGACCTGCTCCACGGCTCGATCATCGCCCTCCGCCGCGGCAAGAAAAACTGGCATGTAACCCGCTGGAAGTAAGTGGTAGACTCTGACCGGAGGTATCCCATGGCCCTGACACGTACCGCGATCTCAACCCTCGTTGCCCTCGCCCTCGCCCCGGCCGTGATGGCCCAGAACGTCCCCCCATCCGTCCCGACCAAGAAGACCTCCACCCCCGCGAAGTCTCCTGAAAAGCCCGCGCCGTCCTCAACCCCAACCAACGCGAAGGACGAGGCGAAGTACCCCGATACCCCCAAGAAGAACGTCAATGCCCAGCGCGACTTCCGCGGCAAGAAGGCCCCGACCTTCACCGTCGAGAAGTGGCTGAACCGCGAGCCGACCCGCGCAAACAAAACCGTGCTCATCGACTTCTGGGCGACCTGGTGCCCGCCCTGCCGCGCGCTCGTCCCCGAGCTCGTCGCGTGGCACGACAAGTACAAGGACGACCTGGTCATCATCGGCGTCAGCAACGAGACGCCGGGCGAGGTCGCGAAGTTCATCCTGGACTACAAGGTGAACTACGCCATGGCGATCGACACCAAGAAGAAGATGTCCCGCAACGTCGGCGTCGGCGGCATCCCGCACGTTCTGGTCGTCAGCAGCGACGGTATTGTCCGCTGGCAGGGCTTCCCCATGGGCGAGGACCCGCTGACCGAAGACAAGCTGGTCCAGATCATCAAGGCCGACAAGGCCGCGCGCGAGGCGAAGGCCGAAGCGACCCGGAAGGCCAAGGAAGAGAAGGACCAGAAGGCGAAAGAACTGAAGCGCAAGCAGTCGGGCATGCCCCCCGAAGCGCCAAAGCCCGCGGATCCGGCTACGCCTGCTGATCCGAAGAAGGACGCGCCTACGAAGGGCAAGTAGGCGTCAGCCGCGCAACCCAGTTGTACCCCGCCCGTCGCGCTTCGACGACGCGCAGCCCCGCGCTCGCCGCGAGCGCGTCCAACCCCCCGCGGCTGTACATCGGCATCCGAATCCCGTTAACCCGTCGCGCGAGCCAGTAACCAAACCCCGGCCAGCACCGCGCCAGGATCAGCAGCGTGATCTCCCGCGCCCCATCCGTCCGCAGCCCGCGTGCAAGATTCACCAGCGCCGCCGCCCGATCCGGCACAAACTCCAGCACCCCCGCGCACACGATCTTGTCATAGATCGGCGCAAGCGCGACGGCCGCGATGTCACCCTCGATCGTTCGGACACCCAGCCTCGCCCGCACCTCCGCCAGCATCTCCGGCAACGCGTCCAGCGCATCCACCTCCGCCCCCGCCTCCATCAGCAGCCGCGTGTAATGCCCTGCCCCACACCCCGCGTCCAGCACCCGCTCGCCGCGCTGCACACCCGCCAGCGCCATCACCACCGGCGACTCCAGCGCCCGCAGCCGCGACCACAACCCGCGTGACGAGCCCCGGTCATATCCGCCCGCGCGGGCCGCGAAGTACGCCCGCCCCCGATCGCTGCTCGCCTGACCCCGGCTCACAGCAGCGGGCTCAGCAGCATGGCCGCGTTCTGCGTCAGCTTGCGGTATAGCGGCCGCGCCTTCCACGCCTTGAGGTCCAGGTGCTGCGCGTCGGTGATGTACTGCGACTGGCAGAACCGCAGCTGCTCCGTCGCTCCGCTCTCGTACAGCAGCAGGTTGAGCTCGAAGTTCAGAAAGAACGACCGGATATCGAAGTTCGCCGACCCGATCATCGAGAAGCCGCCATCCACCGTCATCGTCTTGGCGTGCAGCATCCCGGCCTTGTTGAGGTGGATGTTGATCTTCGCCTCCAGCAGCTGCTCGAAGTAGCTCCGGGCCGCGAGATCCGCGAGCAGGTTGTCGCTCGCGTACGGCATCACCACATCCACCTGCACGCCCCGCGCCGACGCCAGCCTCAGCGCCGTGACCAGCGCCTCGTCGGGCACGAAGTACGGCGTCGTGATGATCACCCGCTCGCGCGCCGAGTGCAGCGCCTCGATGATGATGTCCCGCATGATCGCGTTCAGCCCGCCGCTCGGGCCCGTGGGCACGACCTGGATCGGAGTCCGGTCCGGCGTGTGCGGCGGCGGGAACAGCCCGTCGGCCTTCACCGTCTCCTCGGTCTCGAAGCACCAATCGTCCAGAAACACGGCCTGCAACTGGCTCACTGTGGGCCCCACGATCCGTGCCGTCAGGTCCTGCCACGTCCCGCCGCGCCGGCTCCCCATGTCCGCCCGCACGAGGTTGTGGGAGCCCGTGTACGCGACAAGCCCATCGATCACCGCGAGCTTGCGGTGGTTCCGCAGGTCCAGCCGCGAGAACAGCCGCCGCAGGTTCCGCACCGGCAGATTCGCCCGAACCTCCACGCCCTGCTCTTCCAAGGTGTCCGACAGATCGCTGAAGAAAAAGAACGACCCCGCCGCGTCCGCCAGCACGCGGCACTTCACACCCCGCTGCGACGCCCGCGCGAGCGCCGCGCCCACCCGCCGGCCGACGTCGTCATCCTCGAAGATGAAGTACAGCAGGTGAACGCTCACCTTCGCCTGATCGATCTCCTCAATCAGCCGGTCCACAAACAGCGCCGCGTGCGGCAGGAAGTCCACCTGATTCCCACCCAGGATCGGCATGCCTACCAGCGTCTCCGCCACGCGCACCAGCGGCTGCTGGTACTCATCAATTTGCGGCCGCGCGACAAACGAAAGGTTGACGCCCGGGTGCTTAGCCATCTGCTCAATGTGGACCGACTGCACATACCGCTTGGCCCGCCTGCGCCCAAGCCGCCGCTCACCGATCAGGAAGTACAGCACCAGCCCGAGGAATGGCAGGCTCATGCTCAGCGCGATCCACGCCAGCGCCACCACTGGCCGCTGTGGCCGCGAAATCACGATGTAGAACATCCAGCCCCGGATCAGCCACTCCAGGACTTCGAGCGCAAACGAGATGTGTTCCCTGTTCCACTCCATAGCCGCGTGGCCGGAGTGTAAGGGCGGGCCGACACCCGCGCGGCGTCCGCCTCACTTACGCGGCCGATTCGCCCTTGTCCGAGCAGTACGAATCGAACCACGCCAGCGACCCGTCCTCGCCCGGTCCCGCTCCCTCGCCCGAATCGCGCCCGTGGCGTGACCGTGGTGTGCTATCCCGCTCCGTGGTCCGGCCCCAGCGTCGGGTCTGAGAATCCGAGGAGGTGGCGGGGGTCGAAGTGGGGGGGAGTTCGCGGGTCGGGTTCTGATGCCCGCGCAGCTCCAGCTCGTTGCCGTCGGGGTCGGTGATCGTGACGGTGAGGTGCCGGCCGTGGGTCATGAGGGGCGTGGTGCGGGCGCCCAGCAGCCGCGCGAGCAAGTAGCGGTCCAGCAGTTCTGCACTGGTTTCAAGCTCCAGCATCAGCCCGTTGGACATGACCCCGTACCGCTCGCGCGTAAGCACGATCGAGCGGAACCCGTGCGCAAGCAGCGGCGAAACAAGCACAACGCGGCTATCGGAGTAGCCGTAGCCCTCCGCGGGCACAAAGCCGAGCAGGTCGAAGTAGAACTTGCGGCTCGCGTCCAGATCGGAGACGCGCAGCACCACGGGCGTGCCGCCGCGGGTGTGGATACGGGAAGCTGCGAGCAGGCCGCGGGACTCGGAAGAGTGGGCGTACATGGGGAGGGCTCCGGCCGGGGCCCTTGCACCCAGCGGCGAGGAGTCTCGGGAAAACGGCTTAAGGCCGGGTCAACGGCTCATGAAACACCCACTTCACGCAGGAATCGCGACCGGTGTGGACGAGGTGTGGACAGCCGCGGCCGGCGCTTCCACAACATTGAGCGGAAGCCGAATGCGGAACGTACACCCGCCCTCCGGATCGTTACGCAGGTCGATAGTGCCCGCGTGCAGGTCCACGATGCTTTTGGAGATCGTGAGCCCCAGGCCGCTGCCGCGCCGTGTGGCCGCCTTGCTGGGTGCCTGCTGGAATCGATCGAAGATCCGCTCGGCGTAGTCCGGCGGCACGCCCGGACCTTGGTCCTTCACGCTGAACACCAGCATGCCGGCGGGGTGATCCGATGACGGCGGCTCGTACTGAAGCCGCACGAAGACCGAGTCGCCCTTCTTGCTGAACTGCACGGCGTTGCGGATCAGGTTGTCGGCGACGACGCGGAGCAGCTCCGCGTCGCCACGGATCAGCGCTTCGGGCTGGTTCTCACCCGCGTCGTAGAGCGTGAGGGCGAGCTTGACGCCGTGCTGGCGGGCGTAGAGCGAGGAGTGCTCCACCGCGTCGAGCACCACGTCGTTCATCGGCACGATGGCCTCGGCGACGAACTGCTTGCCGTGTCCGAAGCGGGCGAGCATCAGGAAGCTCTCGACCAGCTTGCCGAGCCAGCGCATTTCTTCCTCGACGCTCAGGACGAACCGTTCGTACGGCTCGAGCGCCCGGCGCGTCTCGGCCAGCTGCTGCGGGTTGATGCCCGGCACGCTGTACCGCGGTGCCGCACGCATTTGCTTGAGCACCTGCGCCTCCGTCAGCAGGGCCGACAGCGGAGTCTTGAGCTCGTGGCTCACCTCCGACATGAACCGCTCCTGGCTGCGGAACGCCACGGCCATCCGCTCCAACATCGAGTTGAGGTCGCGCGTCATCCGCCCGATCTCGTCGTTGCCCGCGGGGATTTCCACGCGGTCATCCAGGCGCGTCGGGACCACCTCGCGCACCGCCTTTGCCACGCGATCGATCCGGTTCACCACGAGCCCCGAGACCATCCACCCGCCGACTCCTGAGCCCAGCAGCCCCACCAGCAGCGCTGCGATCAGTGTTGAGATCAGGGAAGAGTGCAGCCGATCAAACGCGGCCAGCGAGTGGCCCATGTAAATCGTGACCTTCTGACCATCGATCACCGCGCCCATGGACGTGATGAGGTGGCGCTCGCTCTCGCCAGTGTCAGCATTCCTGATCGTGATCAGCTGCTCGGGCTGATTGGGCTGCGTGGCCTCGAAGAGCCCCTGCGGCCCGCTCGAAGCAAGCACCTTTCCATCCAGGGTCCGCACCTCAACTTCAAACGCGTCCTTGTCGAGACGCACGATGTTGACCCGCTCCTGAAGCGCCGCCAACCCGCCCTCGCGCAGCGTGCGGACGACCTCCGGGACGGTCACCGTCAGCCGGCGCTCAACTTCTCGGCGCACGAAAACCTCCCGCGCGAGCGGGAGGGCGACCGCCAAGCCAAGCTGGAAGAGCCCCGTCCAGATGAAGAACGCGGCGGCGAGTCGGAAGCGGAGGGTGCGAACGAACGGTGGCAACAGGAGTCCTTCTCGCCCACCCCGTCATCAGGGACGGTGGGCGCTGAACATGTAGCCGGTGCCGATGATCGTGTGGATCAGCGGAGAATCGAACTCCTTGTCGATCTTGCGGCGGAGCATGGAGACGTACACGTCGATCACGTTCGAGGACGTGTCGAAGTTCATGTCCCACACGTGCTCGCCGATCTGAGTGCGGGTCAGCACGCGATCAGCGTTCCGCATGAAGTACTCAAGCAACGCGAACTCCTTGGAGGTGAGTTGGATCACCTGACCGGCCCGCTTCACATTGCGCTTGGCAAGGTCGAGCTCGACGTCGCCCACGCGGAGCACCGCTGCCTCGGTCGCCTGGCCGCGACGCAGGAGGGCGCGGACGCGGGCGATCAGTTCATCGAACTCGAAAGGCTTTGCGAGGAAGTCATCGGCGCCGGCGTTGAGCCCCGCGACCTTGTCGCTGGTGGCGCTGATGGCCGAGAGGATCAGGATGGGGGTCTTGACGCCCCGCCGACGAAGCGCACGGCACACGTCCATGCCGTCGCGGTCGGGGAGCATGAGGTCCAGGACAACCACGTCGTAGGGCGACAGTGCCGCGGCTTCTTCACCCTCGAAGCCGGTGTGGAAGGTGTCGACCGCGTAGCCCTGCTCCTTCAGGCCCTGGGCGATGGCCGCGGCCATCTTGGGATTGTCTTCAATGACGAGGGTTCGCATGGTGGTTGCCTTTGTGGAATCGCTGCTGCTATCCGCCTGGGTAATGGGTGGAGGAACGGACGCACGCCCGATGCCGCCTGAGTCGGCGGCTGGCTGCTGAGGGGACGCGAGGCGATTCTGAGCGCGTCCTGGGGTGGAGGTCGCCTGATCGTGGGTGTTTACGTTGGGCATGATCGCATACTCCGCGGACTTGGCAAGGGGCACCGGACTTTGGAAGGCTGCCCGCCCTGGTGAAAGGGAGGGCAACCGAGAAGAAGGAGCTCGTTAGCTCGTTGAATCATCGGGACTTAGAGGATCCTCCGCTGCTGGTGGACCCACTGGAAAGGCTGGAGCCCGAGCTGCTGCTGGAGCCCGAACTTCCGGAAGTGCTGCCGCCCATGGTGCGGCTGCGGCTGCTCTCGTCGTCGCTGCTGAAGCTGCTGCCGGAGCTCGAGTTACGGGAGCCGGAGCGGTCGTTGCGGTCATTGCTGCCGCCGAACATGCCGCTGAAGAGCCCGCCCGAGACCTTGAGGTTGTTGGTGATCTCTTTGACGCCCCAGACACTGTCGATCACGTCTTCGATCTGGTGCTTCACGCGCCGGTTCTCGACGGTGCCGGAGAGGGTGACGTCGCCCTGAGAGACCTGTACTTCGATCTGGTCGAGATCGATGTCGCTCTGCTGCAAGAGCTTATCGATCACTTCCTCGCGCAGGCGGTCGTCGGAACGCTGGTAGCCCTTGGGCCCGCGGCGAGAGCGAAGGTCGGACTGACGCCCGGCAGTGGAGGACCCAAAGCCGGTCGCGGTGCCGCCCTGCCCGCCGTACCAGGAGCTGTTGCTGAACGCGGAGGGGTTGTACCCGCCGTAGGAGCCGCCGCTGGAACCCGAGCCCGAGCCCATGCCCGAGCCGTAGCCGGCGCCGTAACCCATGCCCGAGCCCATACCCGAACTGCCCGAGCCGTACCCGCCACTGCCGAAGGAGGAGGAGCCCTGGCCGTAGGAGCCGTACCCGCCGCTCGAGCCCATGCCGCCGTAGCCCTGCGAGCCACCGCCGTAGGAGCCGCTGCCCCCGCCGTAGGAGCCGTAGTCAGACCCGCGCCCGAAGGAACCGGACTGGCCGTAGCCACCTTGCTGGCTGGACCACGGCGACTGGCCGCTGCTGCCATAGCCGGCACCGTACTGGGCGCCCGAGCCATAGGACTGGAGGCCGCCGTACCCGCCGCTGCTGCTGCCGTAGCCGCCTTGGTTTCCGAAGCCTTGCGAGCCGTAACCATGAGACCCGTAGCCTTGGTTGCCATAGGACTGGCCACCGAAGCCCTGCGAGCCACCCCAGTTCCCGCCGCTGCCGTAGCCCTGCGAGCCACCCGAGCCGTAGCCCTGGTTGCCGTAAGACTGACCGCCGAAGCCCTGCTGGGATGAGTACTGCTGGGAGCCGCCGAAACCCTGACTGCCGTAGCCACCGGAGGAGCCGTAGCCCTGGCCGTAACCGCCAGAGCCAAAGTTGCCCGAGGAGCCGGAGCCGCCTTGGCCGTAGCCATAGGAGCCCGAGCCGCCCATGCTGCCCTGACCGCCGTAGCTCTGGCTCCCGTAGTTCTGGCCCGAGCTGTACGGTTGGTAGCTGCCGCTGCTCATGCCCCCGCCGCTGCCATAGGACTGGCCCGAGCCGGAGAAGGAGCTGTCGTGCCGACGGCCCTGGCCTTCACCCTGCGAGGATGAATAGCTGGGATCATTGAACTGTGAGGAGGAATAGGTACCCTGGCCCTGCCAACGCTGGCTGGACTGGTCCTGACGATCGGATTCGTGACGATTCGAACGGTCATCATGCTGCATGTGCAACTCCTTGGAAGGTGTGCGAAACGGGCTGGACAACGAGTCGGGCCCTGAACAGCATGAGAACCTCGTTCTCGGGCCCTGAGTTTCATCTCAATGAGTGAGGGGTTCGTGAGGGTGTTGTGAAACAATCCTCATATGAAAGACCCGGGCGCAAGTGCTTTGCGCCAAGGTGGTTGCTGGATCAAGCCGGACGGTGTTGGAGTTCAGAATGCCCTTGTCCGTTGACCTGCTGGGCATTCCGATCTTGGTCACCGGTCCCCGAGTTGCCGTTCGCCCGGGCGTCGTTTCCGCGGCGGACGCTCCCGGCGAACTGGCCCTTGGGCCCACGGACCTGGGTACTGGCTGAACGCTGACCCCCTCGTACGCGGTCTTCCTGGGTCAGGTTGTCGGCGGGGTTTCGACCGGCCCGTTGACGGGCCTGCGGAGTCCCGGCGTGCTCGGTGGGTTTGTTGGTCTCCATACGCCTTCCTTCTGCTGGTGCGTGCCTTCACCCGGCCGCGTGGGTGGCCGCTGGTGCGGGCGGCCAACTACCTGCGACGGACCGGTCCGGCGTTTGGACGAACAGAGATCAGATGTGCCGGACTCCCGCCTGCCCCGTCACAATGGGCAGGTGGTGTAAGTCTGTGTCGAAAGAACCGTGAAGAACCCGGGCTGGTACGGACTTACATTCAGCCGCCCTTCAGGAAAGGCGGTTTGCCGGGTTTCTACAGGGATTTGCGGGCGCGTTTACACCGGCAGAAAATTGCGCGATCCGTGCCGTGTCGGCCTGTGGGTCAGGTGGTCGGTTGGCCGGGGGTGGTCGGGGTGTTGGCCTTGGGGACGATCACCTCGAGGGATTCGGGCTTGCTCGGGAGGGTCACTACCTCGAGCCAGTATTCCTTCAGCCGCTTGATCACCTCGAACAGCTCGTCGGGGCTGGAGGGCTTCACGATGTAGCTGTTGGCCCCGGCCAGGTAGCACGCCTCGATCTCGCGGGCGCTGGAGCTGGTCGAGAAGATGATGACGGGAATCGCCTTCAAGACCGGGTCGGCCCGGATCTCCTGGAGCATGCGGAGGCCGTCGGTGCCGGGCAGGTTGAGGTCGAGGATGAGCAGGCCGGGGCGGGCCTCGGCGCCGTGCTTGAAGTAGCGGCCCCGCTGCTTCAGGAAGTCGAAGGCGTCCTCGCCGTAGGAGAACCGGTAGATCGGGTTGGGGACCTTGGCCTTGCTGAAGGCGCGGACAGCCGCCTCGAAGTCTTCGGGGCTGTCCTCCACGATCAGGATCGGCAAATTCGACTGCATGAGTGCTCCAGGCCCCAAGTGGAAGGCCACCATGAAGAGGTACTCTGAGAATAGTCTGAAAGGGCCAAGTCCGCATGAAGAATCGCACGAGCAGGGGACAGGCTGAATCGGGCCTCAAAGGGGCGGATTGTCCCTAAGCCGGGTCGTGCCGGTGACTTGGGCGCGGGGTAAATAGCGCTTACGTCACTGACCTTTCACTGACCTCTTCGAAGAAGACGTGACCCTGATGGAGTCGTGCGGGTGTGAGCAGGAAGCCGCCCCCGAGCACGCGTCAGTGTGTTGAGCCAGAAGGGTTTACCGAACGGTCGGCCTTGCCGACAACGGAGTGTCAGCCATGGAAAAGAACTATCAGGGGGAGGACCAGAACTCTCAAACGCGCGGGACCGGCGGCGGTGACGCGGGCGGCAACGGTGGGGCCGCGGGACCATCAGCCACTAACGGCAGCGGCAACACCAGTGATCGCGGAGGCGGGGGGCGCGGTCGTGGAAACGCGGCCAACCTGTCACACGAGGCGCGCGTCAAGGGCGGGCAACGGTCGGCGCAGGTGCAGGTCCGTGATCAACACGGCCAGTTCGCCGGCCGCTCCGACAAAAACCGCTCGCGCGACAACCAGGGCGGGGGCGACAACAGCGGCAATCAGTCCAGCGGCGGAGACGGCACTCCGGGCCGGTAAGCGGACTCGATCGCTGCTCACTGGTTGGATGGTCGATTGATGGACTTCAGGCGTAAAGGGGCGGATGAGGCGCCCGCGTGCGCGGGCGCCTCATTCTCACCCATGACAGTCTCGATCCGGCCAGGCTGGGGGGAACTTACCGGATCGGACTGCCGAACCCCTCCCAATAGCGGCGCCTGATCGGCGTCCGCTCCAAGGAGCTCAAGAGTCAACACCAACGCGAGGGCGGTGCCCAAGGTGCGCCAGGCCGCGGCCTCAAGAAGCTGGCGCGAACGAGGCTTTTCCCGGACAACCCTCACGGGCAGGACTATCGGTTGTGCCGGTGAGCGATTCTTAAGGGTGAGGTAAAAACGACTTCATTTCAGCTGGCGCGATTTGGGCGCTACGCCAAATGACTCGGCGCCGCGAAGGGCGCCTCCGGGCCGTCACGCGTTCACGATCTCGCCGCCGTTGGGGTGCAGAACCTGGCCGGTCATGTACGCCGCGTCGTTGCTCGCGAGAAAGACATAGCACGGCGCGATCTCCTCCGGCTCGCCGGCACGCCCCATCGGCACATCGCTGCCGAAGGTCTTCACCTTCTCCGCGTCGAAGCTCGCGGGGATCAGCGGCGTCCACACTGGCCCGGGAGCCACGGCGTTCACCCGAATCCCCTCATCCGCGAGATTGAGCGCGAGCGAACGCGTGAAGCCGACGATCGCCCCCTTTGTTGAGGCGTAGTCCACCAGGGTCTTGCTGCCGCGGTACGCCGTGACGGAGGTGGTGTTGATGATGCAGCCCCCCTTCTTCATGTGCTGCAACGCGGCTTTGGTCAAGGCAAACATGGACAGAATGTTGGTGCGGAAAGTCTTCTCGACCTGCGCGAGGTCGATGTCCTTGAAGTCCTCGACGGGGTGCTGCTCGGCCGCGTTGTTGATGAGGATGTCGAGACGCCCCAGCTGCTTCGTGAGTTGATCCACCGCGTGGGTACAGAAGGCCTCGTCCGCGATGTCACCCGCCAGCGTCAGGCAGCGCCGGCCCTCGGCCTGCACCAACTCCTTGGTTTTCGCGGCGTCCTCGTTCTCCTCCAGGTACATGATCGCGACGTCTGCCCCCTCCTTCGCGAAGGCGATCGCGATGGCACGTCCGATCCCGCTGTCCCCGCCGGTGATGATCGCCCGTTTATCCCGCAGGCATGGCCCGGGTGAGGGCTTGTCCTCGCCGCTCCGCGGACGCGGCCGCATCTCGGCCTCACGTCCCGGCTGGTGTTCCTGGTGCTGGGCGGGGCGGACGGGCTTGGGCTGCTTGCTCTCTGGCATGGGCGGGAGTGGATCGCGCGGGTGTGAGGCATGGGTGAGGCGCTGCTGAGATGTGCGGAGATGGATGAAGAACGACCCGGTGCGGGCTTTTCGACGTGATTCACGGGCACCTTACGGGTCGCCGCGATGGTCTGTGTAGCCGCGCTGGAGCGTGGACGCAGTGGACAGGGAGATGCCCGAGGGGCATGGAGGCCTTGATGTTGTACTGGGCGTGTGTATTCCTGCTGGTCGCGTTGATCGCGGCCGCGGTTGGCTTCGGGATGGCGGGCGCGGCGCTGGCGATCGTGGCCTGGGTGCTGTGCGCGATGTTCCTGGGCCTGTCGGTGGTGTCGATGGCGGCGGTCATGGCGCGGGCGCAGGTCCGCGCGTGAGCGCGTAGTGGTGTGGCAATAGAAGAAGGAATGCTGGGGCATGAAGCTTGAGAACCTGTCGGACCTGTATATCGCGGAACTCCAGGACGTCTACAACGCCGAGCGGCAGTTGCTCAAGGCGCTGCCGAAGCTGGCGAAGAGCGCCCAGACGATCGAGCTGAAGAACGCGATCACCGAGCACCTGGAGGTGACGCAGAACCACGTGACGCGGCTCGAGAAGATCCTGACGGATCTGAACGAGCGTCCCGGCGGCGAGGTGTGCGAAGCGATGCAGGGGCTCGTCGCCGAGGGGGAAGAGGTGAGGAAGGCCGACGGCGAGGACGCGGTGCGGGACGCGGGGCTGATCATGGCCGCGCAGAAGGTGGAGCACTACGAGATCGCCGCCTACGGCAGCCTGAAGCAGTTCGCCCACCTGCTCAATAGGCCGGCGGATGTGGATCTGCTGGAGCAGACGCTCCAGGAGGAGAAGCAGGCGGACCAGAAGCTGACGCAGTTGGCGGAAGAGGTCGTGAACAGACGCGCGGTGGCGTGAGCCGCCGGCGGATTGTGATGGGCTGTGGAGGGCCCGGCATTGCAAAGGAGCTGAGATCATGCAGAAGTACAGCGCGGCGTTAATGGTGATCGTGGCGGCGGCATCGGTTCTCCCGGTGGGCTGCAACAACAACCGGATCGATGAGCCCTTGGTTGAGGATCGGCCGCAGATCAGCCTGCGGTCGAGCAACCGCGAGATCGTCGAGGGCGACACGACGACGCTCTCGGTGTTCAGCAAGAACACGCTCGGCCGCAACGCCGAGGTGGAGTGGATGACCACCGGCGGCGACCTGCGCACGGATGACAACAGCCGCATCGCTCGCCTGAGCTTTGATGCGCCGGGTGTGTACACGGTCACCGCGCGGCTGTTGGTGGATGGTCAGGAAGTGGACCGCGAGAGCGCGAACATCACGGTCCGGCCCTTGAAGTGAACCCCTTATTCCAGGAGAACACACGCATGAGAACCCGAGCCCTGTCCGCGACCGCTGTGCTGGTGCTGGTTGCCGGTACGGCCATGGCCCAGAGAGTCAACCCCATCGAGGATCGACAGGGGACCGACAATCAACCCGATTGGCGCCAGGAGGGCCCGCGCGGGACCGTGATCGGCAGCCGCGTGCAGGCCCGCCAGGAGCTCGTGCCCGTGGATTGGGTTCTGGGCACGAAGGTGCTCGGTGAGAACCGCGAGCAGTTGGGCGAGGTCAGCGACCTCATTATCGATACCCAGCGCGGGCGGGTGCTCTACGGCCTCTTCAACCACGGCGGCATGATGGGCATGGGCGAGCGGCACCTCGCCATTCCCTGGCGCACCTTCGAGTGGGACGCCACCAACCGCGTCCTCACGCTCCCCCTCAGCACCGACCGGCTCTCCAGCGCCCCGCGCCTCGAGCGCGACGACTGGCAGCGCCTGAGCGATCCCGAGGTCCGCACGCGGTTCGACGACTTCTTCGGGGGCGGAGGCTGGGGCGACGGCGTGGCGCTGACCAAGTTCAATGACCTGGTCCGCCGCTCACAGGCGATCACCGTCCGCGGCACGATCCGCAATATCGAGCTCGTTGAGCCCATGGCGGGCATCGGCAACGAGCGGGCTCTGCGCATCCAGACCGACGACGGCAATGAGCGTGTAGTCGTGGTCGGCCCGCAGTGGTTCGTAGACCGCCAGCGGCAGTTGTTCCAGGCCGGGCAGCAGGTCCAGGTGACAGGCGTCAACCTTGACCTCGAGGGCCCCCGCGAACTGGTGGTCGCCAAGACCATCAACACCCCACGGGGCAACATCCGGCTGCGCGATGACGATGGCAAAGCGGTGTGGGACCTTGCGTCTGATATCCGCGAGGAACGTCGTGAAGAGCGTCGTGAGGACCGTGCCCGTGATGACCGCGCTCGCGACGAAGACGATCGGCGCGGGCAGGGTCTGATGGATCCACGCCGCACCGAGCGGGGGACGCTGCTGCGGGCCCAGGACATCCGCGGCCAGCGGATCACCGATGATGACAACAACGACATCGGCCGCGTCGATACCTTCCTGATCAACCCGACGAACGGCAAGCTCGGGTACGCCGTGATCACGGTGGGGGGGTTCTTGGGCATCGGCGACGAGAAGTACGCCGTGCCGTGGCGGTCATTCAACGTGAACCAGCAGGGCAAGCTGGTGGCGAGAATCGATAAGGAACAGCTCCGCAGCGCGCCCAAGATCGAGACGCGCAACTGGGCCGAGCTCCAGGACCCGGACTTTGGCCGGCGCGTGTACCAGCACTTCGGCGCACCGGCCGACTGGGACCGCGACGAGGACTGGACCCGTGACAACCGTGACAATCAGGTCAATCGTGACGGTCGCGTCAACCGCGATGACGACCGGCGCGACCGCGACAATGACACCGACGACTTCGTCCGGATGTTCAACGACGGCGCGGCGACCGACTTCAGCGGCACGGTTGTGCGCATCGATCGCTCCGGCCGCGGCGGCGTGGTCGACATGGTGATCCGCACCGACGCGGGCGAGCGGATCGTGAAGCTCGCCCCGCAGGGTCAGGTGGACAACACGCTCCTGAACCTCGACGAGGGCGACCGCATCACCGTGCGCGGCAAGCACGGGAGCATGGAAGGCCGGCGCGTCGTCATCGCTCAGGAGGTCGTCGCCAAAGGGCGCACGTTCCGCCTGCGGGATGACCGCGGCCGGCCCGTGGACCGGCGGTAAGTTCGACCAGGCCGCGGGGGAAACTCCGCGGCCTGTGGTTTCAGGGTGGCAGGGTGGGTTGGTTGACAGGTGGTTGTGTGGGAGGAAGGTGGACGCAGCATGGCTCGCCCGATCTGGAAAGGCTCGATCTCCTTCGGCCTGGTGACGATCCCCGTGACGCTCTTCTCCGCGGAGAACCGCGAGGAAGAGCTGCACTTCAACATGCTCGACTCGCGCAATCACGCGAAGATCAAGTACAAGAAGGTGAACGAGGCCACGGGCGAGGAAGTGCCGTGGGACCAGATCATTAAGGGATACGAGTACGAGGATGGCCAATACGTGTTCCTCGGTGACGAGGACTTCAAGCGGGCTGCGGTGGACGCGACACAGACGGTCGCGATCGAGGACTTCGTCGCACGCGACGCCGTCAAGTACGTGTTCTTCGATAAGCCCTATTACCTCGTGCCGGGCAAGGGGGGCGAGAAGGCGTACGCCCTGCTGCGGGAAGTCCTGGAGAAGACCGACAAGGTGGGCATCGCCAAGGTCGTGATGCGCACGCGGCAGTACCTCGCGGCCGTGATCCCCGAGGGCGACGCGCTGGTGCTCGACGTCGTGCGGTACGCCAACGAGCTTCGCTCCCCCGAGGACGTCGGCATTCCCGAGGCGGTGGCGAAGGCGGGGAAGATCAAGCCCCAGGAACTCGCGATGGCCGAGCAGCTCGTTGAGACCATGAGCAGCGACTGGGAGCCGGAGAAGTATCACGACGAGTACCGCGAGAAACTGATGAAGTGGATCGAGCAGAAGGTCGAACGCGGCGAGTTCGGGCCCGCGGCGGGCGGCGCCGAGACCGACGACGAGGACGAGCCGCCCGCGCCCATCAACATCATGGACCTGCTCAAGCGCAGCGTGGAAGGCCGCGCAGCTTCGAAGCCCTCGCACAAAAAGCCCGCGGCGACCGGGCGGACGGCGCACAAGACCGCGGGCCGCGTGGCCGAGAGTCGCGCGAAGAAGAAGGCTGTGAGCCGCGGCGACGAGGGCCCGAAGAAGACCGTGGCCCGCAGACGCGCGGGCTGATGGAGGTGATGCGTGCCCGCGGGTCGGTCGAAGAGAACAGCCACGAAAACGCGGGCCGCGAAGACTGGGCGCGGCGCGGGGAGTGTTCGGGCAACCCAGAGCGCTGGTAAGGGTCGCAGCCCCTCCGCAGCAGGCCGCGGCGCGGGCCTCCGCGAGTACAACGCCAAACGCCGCTTCGATGTCACCGCCGAGCCCTCCGGCAAGCGCAAGACTTCCGACACCGGCCGCTCCTTCGTCATCCAGAAGCACGACGCCTCCCGCCTGCACTACGACTTCCGGCTGGAGCACAAAGGCGTGCTCCTGAGCTGGGCCGTGCCCAAGGGCCCGAGCCTGGACCCCTCCGAGCGCAGCCTCGCGGTGCAGGTCGAGGACCACCCCGTCGATTACGGCACCTTCGAGGGCATCATCCCCAAAGGCCAGTACGGCGGCGGCACCGTGCTCCTGTGGGACCGCGGCACGTGGGAGCCACGGGGCGACGTCGACGAGCAGCTACGCACCGGCAAGCTCAAGTTCGAACTCCACGGCGAAAAGCTCCACGGCGGCTGGACCCTCGTCCGAATGCGCGGCGGCAAGTACGGCGAGGACGGCAAGAACTGGCTGCTGATCAAGGAACGCGACGAGGAGGTCGTGCCGCACGACAAGGGCGACGTGCGCCTGGACAACGCGTTGAGCGTCGCGACCGGGCGGAGCCTGGAGGAGATCGCCGCGGCCGAGGACAATGTCTGGCAGAGCAACAAGCCGGAGAAGGTGACCGCGAAGTCCAAGATCGCGAAGAAGGCCGCGGCGGTGAGGCGCGTGGGGAAGGTGAGTGCGCCCGAGGCCCCGGCTCGCACGGGAAGGTCTACTGCTGAAGCAGCCGACACTCACACCCATTCTCACACTGACATTGCCCCCAGCGCGCCGGATGCCGCCGCCCGCCCGCTCAACTTCTCAAACCTCAAAGGCGCCACCAAAGCCGAGTTCCCCGAAGCCCCCTTCCCGCAGCTCGCAACACTCGTGAAGGAAGCGCCCACCGGCGACGAGTGGGTCCACGAGGTCAAGTTCGACGGCTACCGCATCGTCGCGCTGCATCAGAATGGCCGCGTGCAACTGCTGACCCGCCGCGGCAACGACTGGACCGACCGCTTCGACACGGTGGCTCAAGCAGTCAAGGCACTCGGCAGCAAACCCGCCGTGCTCGACGGCGAGATCGTCGTGCTCAACGACGAGGGCCGCAGCGACTTCCAAGCCCTCCAGAACGTGCTCAAAGGCCTCAAGCGGAAAGCCAAACTCCTCTACTTCGCCTTCGACCTTCTCCACTACGACGGCCATGACCTCACCCGCGTCCCGCTGCTCGACCGCAAGCGGCTCCTCGCGCAGGTCCTCGCAACCGCCGGTGCCGACTCCCCCATCAGGTACAGCGAGCACATCCAGGGCCACGGCGGCCAGGTCCTCGCCCAAGCCTGCCAAAGCTCCCTCGAGGGCATCATCAGCAAGCGCGCGACGAGCCTCTATTACCCCAAGCGCACCAAGGACTGGGTCAAGGTGAAGTGCGGGAACCGCCAGGAGTTCGTGATCGGCGGTTACACCGAGCCCGCGGGCAGCCGCGCGCACTTCGGCGCGCTCCTGCTGGGCACCTTCGACCAGAAGGGCGACCTGATCTACTGCGGCAAAGTCGGCACGGGCTTCGACGCCAAGCTGCTGGGCTCGATGATGAAGCAGATGCGGCCGCGCGAGGCCAACCTGCCCGCGTTCAAGAACCCGCCGCGGGGTTACGAGGCGAAGGGCGTGCATTGGCTGAAGCCGGACCTGGTCGGCGAGGTGCAGTTCTCAGAGTGGACCAGCGAGGGCATCCTGCGGCACCCCTCGTTCCAGGGCCTCCGCGAAGACAAGGACCCCCGCGAGGTCGTCCGCGAAAACCCGAAGGTCGTGCTGGAGGATGTCGATGGAAAGGCGCAAGCCGTGAAGCAGACGAGCACACGCACAGGCACACGGACGCGCACGAGCACGTCAACGGGCACACGAAGTTCGCGAACGACCCCCGGCCGCACCGCCGGCGAGCACCGTCAAACATCCATCGAGCGAGAACGCGCGGAAGCCCCGACTCCAGCTCAAGCTCCGTCCCGTGTACGCTCCGCCGTGACCACCACCAAGCCCCCCAAGCTCGAAGAAGGCCCGATCGCCGGCGTCACCCTCACCAACCCGCAGCGCGTCCAATACCCCGAGTCCGGAGTCACCAAGCTCGAACTCGCCCGTTACTACGAGGCCGTCGCGGACTGGGTGCTGCCGCACATGGTCCGCCGCCCCCTCTCGCTCGTCCGCTGCCCGGCCGGGCGCGAGAAGCACTGCTTCTACCAGAAGCACCTCAGCGACATGCTCCCCAAGTCCGTCCACGGCGTGCCCATCCGCGAAAAGAACGGCGTCGAGGAGTACGTCGCGATCGAGAACCTCACGGGCCTCGTCGGCCTCGTCCAACTCGGCGTGCTCGAGGTCCACCCCTGGGGCAGCCGCGAGGATGACGTCGAGCACCCCGACCGCCTCATTATCGACCTCGACCCCGGCTCCGGTGTTGAGTGGGGCGAGATCGTCGAGGGCGCACTGCTCGTTCGGGAACGCCTCGCGGACCTCGGCCTCGAGTCGTTCGTCAAAACCACCGGCGGAAAGGGCCTCCACGTGGTGTTCCCGATCCAGCGTCGCACGAGCTGGGACGACGCGAAGGCGTTCACCAAGGCCGTCGCCGAAGCGATCGTCCGCGACCACCCTGATAAGTACCTCGCCGTGATGACCAAGGCCAAGCGCACCAACAAGATCTTCGTGGACTACCTCCGCAACGGCCGCGGTGCCACGGCTATCGCCCCCTACTCCACCCGCGCCCGCGAAAACGCCACCGTGGCAACTCCGCTCACCTGGGAGGAACTCGGCGAGCAGACCACGCCCGCACTCTTCACCGTCCGCACAGTTCCTGCACGCCTGGCGAAGCTCAAACGCGACCCGTGGGATCAAATGAGCAAGCTGCGGCAGTCCATCACCGCTGCCTCCAGGGCCAAGCTGGGTCTCCGCTGACGGTCCGAAACCTCCACCGCCCTCCCCGAACCTGGACCAAGGAGATATCCCCCATTGCACGTCCTAAGCGCGCACTCACGCCAGACGGAGTGGACTTCTCATCGCGCTCGTTAGACTTCAGGCAGCTTCACTCCACCCCGTTTACGAGAAAGGGACACCAGATGAGCAGCATGAACACCGGCGAGAAGGCCACCCGTGGCCTCCAGGAAGACCTCAACCAACTCCGCGAGGACCTCTCCGCGCTCCGCGGCGACGTCTCCAACATGGCGAGCGATGTCTTCGGCGTCGCCCGCGAAGGCTTTAACGGCGCGACCGAAACCATGAAGGCCAAGGGCTCCGAAGTCGCCGAGAAGCTCGAGGAGCAGGTGCAGGAGCACCCCCTCATGACCATCGGCATCGCCTTCGGCGTCGGCCTCCTCGTGGGCGCGCTCGTCCGTCGCCGCTGAAATCAGGCCACCTGGTAGCGAAAGGACCCACCCGTGGCCCGGATATCGCAGTACATCGTGGGAGTGACCGACCTGCTCGAGGCCGAGGGTCGGTCACTCCGTGACGCAGTCAAGTCCGAAGGCCGCGACCTCAAGAAGACGGCCGCAAAGATGGGCCTGGGCTTCGCCGTGCTGCTGGCCATGGCGCCGCTCGCGGTGGCCGGCCTGGGCCTGCTCCTCGCGTCATTGTTCTGGGCCCTGCGCGGGCCCATGGGTCAATCCGCGGCCGCCGCGATCACAGGTGTGATCACGCTGGCCGTGTGTGGGGGGTTGCTGTGGCTGTTCAAGAACCTCACGGCGTGATGTCCGTCGCCGAGGCCAAGGCCCGCCTGCTCGCCCTCGGCGAGCAGAGCGCCGCCGAACGTAAGGCCAAGGGCCCGCTCGGCACGCTCAAGGGCAAGGCCGTGGTCGGCGGCGCCGCGGCCGCACTCCTCGTCGGTCTGATGGTCGCTCGCCCGATCTTCGATAAGCGGTCGTCGGGTGCTACTCGCGCCCGGCATGGGCCGCCCAACTGGGCTCCGCGCCTCCAGAGCCTCCGCGACACCTTCCAGGGCTGGCGCGAAGACCCGCGGAAGGCCAAGAACGTCAAGAAGGCCGCGGTGGGGGGGATTTCCCTCGGGCTTGTGATGCAGCTCGCCCGGCCGCTGCTGCCTCACCTCGCCCAGCTCGCCGCGGCCAAGTACGCCCAGTACCGCATGACCAAGGCGGCCGCGGCACAGGCCGTGGCCCAGGAAGAAGTCGCAAAAGCGCACGCCGCCGCGGCGACCGCCCAGCGCAGGCAGACCGAAGGTGGAATCGGCGGCATCAGCATGCAGTAGATCGACCGAGCCGCCCCACGCCAAGTTCACCCAGGCAAAACTGAAAGAGCCCTGCACTCTCGTGCAGGGCTCGTTTCGGTTCCCATCCTGTTCAATGTCGGCGCTTCCTCGCACCGTCAATCGCAGATCGATCCCAGCTTACTCTTCCCGCACACCCGCGAACGTCCCCTCGGTCGCTCCGAGCAGCATGCTCGCGTTCGTGTCCTTGGGATTGATCCGCAGGGCCTCCGCGAAGCTGAGGCGGGCCCCGTTGTTGTCGGCCATGTCCTGCTGGATCATGCCGAGGATCACGAGGCTGTCGCTGGTGCGGTTGAGGCTGAGGGCGGTCTGGATGCTCTTACGGGCCCCGGCGAGGTCGCCGGTGCGGCGCTGGCTGAGGGCCTTGAGGACGAACCCATCCGGCCGGTTGGGCGCAATCGCCGTCACGCGGGCCGCACACTGCTTGACGCGGGGGTAATCACGCAGCAGGTACGCGACCTGCCCGAGCTCCGCCCATGCGTCCACGTCCGACGCGCCGGCCTGATCGGTCGTGAGGTTGATCAGGATTTCGCGTGCCTCGACCGGCCGCTGCAAGAGCACCAGGCACGTCGCCCGCATGTGCTGGAGGTCGCGGCGGTCCTTGTTCTGCTTGCCCATGAGCAGGCGGTTGAGGTTGTATTCGGCCTCCGCGTACTGCTCAGTCGCGATCTGGGCGCGGATCAGGTCTTCGGTGATGGTCTGGTCGTCGGGCTGAAGGAGCCGCGCCTCGTTGAAGAGGGTGGCCGCCACGTCGGGCTTGTTCTGCATCATCGCGATGTGACCCAGCGTCTGCCGGATGCCCGCGTTGTGGTCAAAGTTCGCGCCGTGGCTGGTGAGGTAGGTCTGCGCCTCGTCCACCTTGCCAAGCTCGATCATCATCTCGGCCGCCGCGATCGCGTACTGCGGGTTCGCGCTGTCGATCTCAGACGCCGCCATGTAGTGGGCCAGCGCCTCCTCGCGCCGCTCGATCCGCTCGGCGATCGTCCCCTGGTAGTACGCGGCGTCCACGTTCTTGGGCTCGATGCCCTGCGCCAGCTTGAAGCAGTCAATGGCGGACTCAATGTTCCCCATCTCCGCCAGCACCCGCCCACGCAGGACGTGCGTACGGGCCACGTCGCGATTGAGCGACATGGAGTAGTCCACGTGCTTGAGAGCCTTCGGCAGGTCGCCCGCCAGGAAGGCCTGCTCGGCCATCTTGAACTCGGTCGCCGCCTTGATCCCTTCCATCTTCACCTTGGCCGTGGACTGGTGCTCGGCCGTGTACTTGCCGTGCGTTCCGGTACACCCCGTGGCGTTGAGAACGCCCCAGGCGAGCCCCCCGGCCACCGTGATGCCCACGGCGATCCGAAGACCCTGCGAAACAAGACTGACGGTGCCACTGCGATCGCTGTTGCTGAGCATGTTCAAACTCCCTGGTCTCTCTCGTCTTCTGTTGTTGTGAACCTGAGCGGCGGGCTGTTCACCCGCCGCTCAGTTGCCGGCGTGGTTGCCTGGTTTACTTGTTGTCGGCGTTTTCGGACCCCTCCTGAACCTTCGTGAACATCGCGTTCCCGGAATTCTGGAACCCGAAGCTCTTGAAGAAGGCCCAGCTGCCGCCCATCACACCGCTGCGGCCAAGCCACAGGCGGGCGAACTCGGTCCCCGGGTTGAACGCCGGCTCGGTCGCCGGAGTCACCGTGACCGCGGGAGGCGTGTTGACGGCGATGTTGTTGGAGTTGTTGAGGGTGTTGGAGTTGTTGGAGTTGTTGGAGAAGTCGCCGTTGTGAGCGTTCGCGACCGCCGCGGCGTTGTCCGCGGGCAGAGCGTTGGAGGTGGTGTTGTTGAAGTCCGAGGTCGTCGCCGGAGCGTTGTTGAAGGCCTCGGTCGTGGGGCTGTTGTTGCTGTTGTTCGAAGCGAACGGATCCGTGGCGTTGTCGAAGCCCTCGCCCTCGGGGGACGTCGGCTCGATGGCCTCCGCCACCACGGGCGGGTTGAACGTCGAGTTCGCGTTCGCCGGGGTGTTGGACACGGTGCTCTCCGGCGTCGCCTGAGCGGTCGAGCCGTGGGTGTTGTTAACCGTGTTGTTGCTGTTGTTGTTGAAGTTCTGGGTCTCGCCCGCGAAGCTGGGCGTCGAGGAGTGCGCGTTCGCCTGCTCGAGCTCCACCTCATCGTGGTTGTCGTTGTTAGCGGGCACAGCCGCGGGCACGGTGCTGCCCACGCCCGGCATGTCCGGGCTCTCGGCGTTCTCGACCTTCCGCGGCGTGCTCATCTTCTGAGCGTCGCCGTGGATCACCCGCTCCAGGAAGCTGCGGTCGGGCCACTGGCTCTTCTCGCCGGTGAGACGCTCGCGGAGCGCGACCGCCTCGGGCTGGTTGTGATTGAGGCTGAGCGAGCGGTTGATCTTCCACAGGGCCTTCTCGGTATCGCCGGACTGGGCCAGGCGATCAGCCTCGACGTTCATGCGCGAGGTCATCTTCTCGCGGCTCCAGTACAGCAGACCCTCGCGGCTGCCGGCCCGGACGGTCTCGATGTGCATCTTGCCACGCTGGCCCGCGGCCGTCATCGACATGTCGTTGACGATCGTGGGGGTCACCATGAAGATGATTTCGCTTCGGTTGGTGCTGTCGTCGTTGCCGCGGAACGCCTGCCCGATCACCGGGATGTCACCCAGGAACGGGATCTGCCGGCGGGCCGACTGCGTCTGCTCGCGAAAGAGACCGCCCAAGACCACGGTCTGGCCATCGCCAACCAGCACGTTCGTGACGAGCTCGTTGGTGATTTCGTCCGGGATCGTGACCTGCTTGCCGGTGGAGTCGTTGGTTTCGCGGATGACAGCCTCGGACACCTGCGGCTTGAGCTCCATGCGCACCATGCCCTCGTTGGTCACGAAGGGACGGAAGTTGAGCTGCGTACCAGTATCCAGGAACTCGACGGTCTGGGTCGTCGCGGTGTCGGTCGAGGTCGTGCTGAGGTAGCCGACCTTACGACCAACCAGCACGCGGCTGGCCTGCCGGTTAAGGGCGAGGATCTTGGGGTTGCTGAGGATCGTCGTGTCGGACACTTCGTCCAGGACCCGCATGAACACCGCGACGTCGTTACTGACGACGCCGACCTTCAGGCCGCCCGGACCCGACGTGTTGCCGACGGTGCTGGAAAGGGCGCTGCCGCCCCGGTCCGCGGGCAGCGGAGCCGACCGCGAGGTGTCTGTGGCGCCGCCGATGAGCGCGTTCGCCGCGCTGAGCGGGCCGCCGAGCTTCACGAAGTCGCCGAAGTTCATGTCGGCGATGATCGAGAAGTCCACGCCGAAGGCGTTCGCCTCGGTCAGGGTCGTCTGGAGGATCGTGGCCTCGACGAGCACCTGCGCGGGGCGGGTGTCCAGCTGCTTGATCAGATTCTCGACCTCGGTGACGTGGTCGTCGAAGTCGATCACGACCAGCGTCGCATTGCCTGCATACTCGTCATTGCCCACGGGGACTGCGCCTCGAGTGGGAAAGACTGTCGTCTTACCGTTGGTCTTGATCTGGCCCGCCTCGCTGAGAAGGGGTTTCACAAACTCCGCCGCGTCCACCGCGTTCAAATAGTTGAGGTTGATGACCTTGCTGACCTTCTGACGCTGCTCTTTCGCGAGCTGCTCGATCTCCAACTTCGTGTACACATAGATGAAGTTGCCCTGCTTGACGTAGCCGAAGCCGTTGACGTTCAGGATGGCGTCCAGCGCCTCGAAGAACGTCACGCCGTACAGGTTCGCCGTCACGCGGGCGCTCACGGCCTTGCTCGCCACGATGTTCTGCTGGCTCTGGATGCTCAGCATCTCGAGCACGTTGGAGAGCTCTTCGTCATTCACGTGCAGGTCAACGATGTTGTTCTCGTCAACCTTCACCTTGTCGCTGGCGGTGGTCGTCGCCGCCGTGCCCTCGCCCGCGGCGTTCATGCCCACGCCCGTATCGCCGCTGGTGGCGTCGACGGGCAGGGGACGGGTCTCGGGCACCCGCGGCTGCGAAGGCGCAGTCACGTGATTAGTCGCGGGCTCGGCCTGGCCGAGCGCCGCCGCCGTTCCGGCGACCTGCGTGAGCAGGGCCGCGAACATGGCGCGGTGGAGGGTGCTGGTGGTCCGCGAACGGTTCTGAGTCTTCGTGTTCATCGTTTCAAACCTCGTCATTGGAGTTCCTGTTCCGTCTCCCAGCCGCTCCCCGCTGGGCTGGGGGACTTGGCTCGCGGTCCCACGCGGCACGCTTCACTCTGTGTCGGCTGCACCGGGGCGCGACTTTGGGCAACCGCGCGGAAACCGGGAAGATCTCCCGGCTATGCCGCTTATTCCGTCCAAATCCCGGTAAAACCGGCGTCTACGCCGTCTGGCCCACGCTGCCCGTCTGGGCTGGAATGGGGTGTGTTTGGGCCATTTCCCGGGCAGAAGTGGGGGGGCAATCGCCTACGCTCCCACAATCCCTCAAGTCACTCGGAGAAACACATGGGCCAGTACCTCAGCTTCATGATCGACTCGTCCCGCCGCGGCCGCGGCCTCGCCGATAAGCTCGCCGTCGGCATCAAGCCCGACCAGGCCGCCCGCAAGCCCCACTTCGAGACCGCCGGCACCGCGCAGGTCATCGACACCAACCACGCCACGTTCTGCTACGGCCACCTCGCGCTCTACCCCTCGCGCATGATGAAGGTCGCCGGCCTCGACGCCGCGCCCGTCTCCTGCCCGCCCGAGTGGGAGAACCTCTTCAAGGCCGGGGCCCCCTGCCTCGACGACAAGGACGGCACCATCTACCCCGCCTTCGACACCGTCCGCGCCGCGTTCACCAAGAACATGGACGCCGCCTACGACATCCTCAGCAAGGTCGACGACAAGATCCTGCTGGCCCCAACCCCCGACGAGCGCTACCGCGAGTACTTCGCCACGACCGGCGTCGCCCTCAACTTCCTGCTCAACAACCACCTCATGATGCACCTGGGACAGGTCAGCGCCTGGCGCCGCTGCTTCGGCCTCCCCAGCGCGATGTAGTCAATCCACACTTCAACGTTCACAAACGCCCGCGCCCCCGCGGGCGTTTTCACGCGCGCACGTACGGGTTCGTCCGCTTCTCGTGTCCAACCGTCGTGTCCGGTCCATGCCCTGGGTACACGATCGTCTCGTCCGGCAGCGTGTACAGCCGCGTCCGTATCGCCCGCTCCAGCGTGCGATGGTCCGACCCCGGAAAGTCCGTCCGCCCGATCGACCCCGCGAACAGCGCATCACCCACGATCGCCGTGTTCGACAGCGCGTGATAGAACGTCACGCTCCCCGGCGAGTGCCCCGGCGTGTGCAGCACCTGCCACACCATCCCCTCCAGCGTGAGCTCGTCCCCGTCCTTCAGCAGCCGGTCCGGACCGCTCGCCGTGATCTCCATCCCCGAAAGCGCACTCAGATTCAGCATCGGGTCCGAGAGCCACCCCTTCTCCGCCTCATGCACCCAGACCGGCACCTTCGGGAAAGCGCGCAACACCTTGTCAATACCGGCGATATGGTCAACATGGGCGTGCGTCAGCACAATCGCTTCCGGCCGCACCTTCAACTCCCGAACCCGCTCCACCACCTCCCCAGGATCAAACCCCGGGTCCACAATCCAGCACCCTTCGGCCCCTTCCGTGCGTACGAGGTAGCAGTTCTGGGCAAACGGCCCAAGGACAAACCCCTCGATGACAGGCCGCGGCCCGGCGCCCGCCGCCTCCCTGGGGAACTCATGTGACGCTTCCGGCATGCCCGAACTGTAGTGGTCGGCCCGCGTCCATACCCTGCTCTACGGAACTGCACCCCGCATTCATGCCTGCCAGCCCGGGTGACCCCATCATTGAGACTAGAGGAGCCTGCGTATGAGCCAGATCGACGATCACGTAGTCCCAGCCTCCATGCGTCCCCGCTCCCGCGGCCACGCCCTCCTCGTCTGGCTCGCCGTCATCTACGCCGTCGCCCTCGCCCTCTCCATCCTCCTCATCATCCGCGGCGACCAACAACTCGGCGCCGCCGGCGCTCTCCTCGTTCTCACCATGGGCCCCGTCGCCTTCATCCTCGGCATGAGCCACACCGACCGCCGCCGCGAGCACGTCATCGAACGCGTCGACGAACTCACCCGCACCGTCCGCGCCCTCAACAACCACGCCTCGCTTTCCAACGACGCCCGCCGGGTCCTCAACCGCTCCGCCGAACGCGATCTCCTCCGCCTCGCTATCGAGGAGGACATCAACAGCAAGAACTGGGACGCCGCGATGGTCCTCGTGAAGGAGCTCGCCGAAAACTTCGGTTACCGCGCCGACGCCGAGGAGTTTCGCCGCAAGATCGACCAGGCCCGCGCCCAGACCGTCGAACGCGAGATCGGCGACTCCGTCGCCTACCTCGACGGCCTCATCATCCAGCGCCGCTGGGACGAGGCCTTCACCGACGCCGCCCGCCTCAAGCGCCTTTACCCCGACTCCGTCAAGGTCGACCTGCTCAAGTCCCGCGTCGAGCAGGCCCGCCACTCCTACAAGGCCGACCTCGAGCGCCGTTTCCTCCAGGCCGCCAACGAAGGCCGCCCCGAGGACGCCCTCACCATCATCAAAGAGCTCGACCCCTACCTCTCAGTGACCGAGGCCGAGCCCCTCCGCGAGAAGGCCCGCAACGTCATCGGCATGGCCCGCGACACGCTCGGCGCTGCCTTCAAGATTGCCGTGCAGGACCGCCAGTGGCGCGAAGCCGCCCGCATCGGCGACCGCATCATCGCCGAGTTCCCCAACACCCGCATGGCGACCGAAGTGAAGGACGTCATTGACGGCATCCGCATGCGCGCGAACGAAATGCAAGCCGTTTGACGCGTCAAAAAAGAGCCGATCGCGCAAGCGATCGATGTATCCCAGATTGGCCTTGCACCCAACCGCTGATCCGCGCTCGCGCCGTCAAAAAAAAGAGCCGATCTCGCAAGCGATCGACGTATTCGTGGCTTCTCTTTTTGCATCCGGCCGTGAAGCGCCCTCTCGGCGCCCCTCAGACGCCGCAATCCCCCCCGATCGCTCGCGCGATCGGCTCTCTTACGCCTTCGCCTTCTTCTGAGGCCCCGGCTCCCGCAGCGCCCTCACCACCAGAATCCCAATCCCGATGATCAGAAACAGGTCCGCCACGTTCGACACGTACGGCCACACCTGCCGCCCGCCCCACGGGAAGCTCCACCCAAACGGCAGGTTCACCCGCGGCAACGGGTGAATAAAGTCCCGCACGCACGCGAAGAACCATCGGTCGTACAGGTTCCCGATCCCCCCCGACAGCAGCAGCGCAATGGCGACATGCGCCACGTACTCCCGAGGCTTCGTCCAGAAGCAAAACAACGCCGTCCCCAGCACCAGCGCAATCACCGTGAACACAATGAAAAACCCGCGCTGCCCCGCGCCAAGCCCAAACACCGCCCCGCGGTTCGCCACCAACGTGAACTCGAGCACCTTGGGCACGACCACCACCGGGTTGTGCAGCGGAATCTGATCCGACGGGTTCCCCGTCCGCAGGACCTCCGCCCGGTCAATCACGACCGGCGAGCCCGCGACCCGGTTGAATGCCCACTCCTTCGTCGCCAGGTCCGCAAACAGCCCGAGCGCCGTCACGACCAGCAGCAGCGCCCACGCCCTGCCCGACCGCCACGTGGGTTGCAGCGAGCTCGGAGTACTCGCCACGCTACTGCCTCATCGATTGACGTTCGAGTTCCCGCGCCGCCTCAATCGAGTGCCGCGCCCAGGGCAGCTCTTCCAGCCGCTCCTGCTTGATCGGCTTCCCGCTCCGCTCGCAGATCCCGTACGTCCCATCCGCGATCCGCGCCAGCGCGTCGTCGATCTCACGCAGCAGCTTGCGGTCCGCCGCCGCCAAGTCCAGCGACAGCGACTGGTCGTACGCCTCGGACCCCTGCTCAGCCATGTGCTGCGGCATGTTCGACAGTGCCCCGCTCTGCCCGCGCAGCGCCTGGGTCTCCATCGTCGAAATATCCCCAACCAGCTCGCGCCGCTTCGTCAGCAGGATCTGGCGGAAGTGCTCGAGTTCCTTCTTACCAAACGGCGACTTCGCCATCGGGCGCGTCGTGTGGTCGTCCGCAATCCCGCCATGCTGCCCCAGCGGCCGCTGGTGCGTCGCCTTCGGGCCCGACGGGATCAGCGGCTTGCGTGCCGGCCCCTTGGGGTCCAGCAGCCGCCCCATGCCCGCGGGGATCGCGTTCACCGAGGACGCCGGCGCCTTCGGCTTCTTCATCGGCTTGTTCGAAACAATCGTAATTCCCTTACGTGCCGGCTTGTCCCCGCCCGCATCCGTCGCCTTCACGGGTTCCGGCTCAGGCGCGGCCTTTGCCGCCACCTTCTTCTTCGGATCAACCTTGGGCTCGCCCTTCGCCTCAGTCTTGGCCGCGGGTGCCTTCGCAGGCGCCGGTGCCGCCTTCGCAGGCGCGACGTCCGCCTTTACCTTGCCGGCCTTCACCTTGGGCTCAGGCTTCGCTTCTGGCGCCTTTTTCGCTACTTTCTTCGCTGGCTTCTCGGCCTTCGCCTTGGACTTCGCGGCCTTCGGCTTTTCAGAGCGCTTCGCTTTGGGAGCTTTCTTCGCCACTGATACCTCGCGTCCAGCGTTTAGGATGTCCCGACCGCCCGCGGGGCGTCCAGAGACCACCCGATAATGGGCCGAAACGTAGGCCCGATCAGGCGGTCAGTCAATGGCCGGGCCGAACAAAACCCTTGCCCATCCCCTAGTTTTTCTTAGTCAGACCGCCCGCCCACCCGCACTACCCGCGGCCTTCCCCTCAACCTCCGCCGCCTCCAGGAACGACCCCATCCGCCGGTACCGCTGGTACCGGTCCTCCAGCAGCGTCTCGATATCCAGCTGCCGCAGCGACTGGAGATTCGACACGATCCACCCCTGCAGCGCCGCCGCCGTCATCTTGGGGTCCCGGTGCGCCCCGCCCGCCGGCTCCTCGATCACGCTGTCCACGATCCCCAGCGAAATGTTGTCCGCCGCCGTCAGCTTCAACGCCCTCGCCGCGGCCTGGTTCGTCTGCTCGTTCGCCTCTTTCCACAGGATCGCCGCGCACCCCTCCGGGCTGATCACCGTGTACCACGAGTTCCGCAGCATCCCCACCCGATCCGCCACCGCGATCCCCAGCGCCCCGCCCGACCCGCCCTCGCCGATCACCACGCTCACGATCGGCACCCGCAGCCGGCTCATCTCCAGCATGTTGACCGCGATCGCCTCCGCCTGTCCGCGCTGCTCGGCGCCCAGCCCCGGGTACGCGCCCGGCGTATCAACCAACGTCACGACCGGCACGCCGTACTTCTCCGCCAGCTTCATTTTCGCCAGCGCCTTGCGGTACCCCTCCGGGTGCGCACACCCGAAGTGGCACGCGATCTTTTCGCTCGTCTGCTTCCCCTTCTGATGCCCCACCAGCATCACTTTCAGCGGCCCGATGCGTGCAAACCCCGTCACAATCGCCGGGTCATCCCCATACCGCCGGTCCCCGTGCAGCTCCGTGAAGTCGCGGAACATCAGCCCGATGTACTCCCGCGTCTGCGGCCGCAGCGGATGCCGCGCCACCCGCACCGTGTCCCAAGGCGACAGGTTCGCGTAGATCTTGTTGAGCATCGCCGTGTGCTTGGAGCGCAGCTCGGCGATCTCGCCCTGCAACCCCTTCACTCCCGCGCTCTCCTCCCCCCCCGCGGCCTCCGCCGTGAGCCGCAGCTCCGCCGCCTCAATCTGCTGATCAAGCTCCGCGAGAGGCTTCTCAAACTCAAGCTGATAGAAGGTGGCCATCGACTTCTTTCCGAAAGCCCCCTGAGGGAGGGGTTGGGGTGGGTTCGCTCGACTCTCGAAAACTAGAAACCGGGCGTCTACTCCGCGGCACCAGACTCAGAGTTTATGACCTCTCCCGCCCCCTCGCTCGCCGGTACGCTCCCACCATGGACCCCATCACCCGCGACCTCTGCATCATTGGCGGCGGCACCATGGCCCGCGCCATCTTCGACGGCGCAACCGCCGCCGGAGTGCTCAGCCCCCAGCAGGTCATCATCGCCGAGCCCGACCAAGCCCGCCGCGCCGACTTCCTGAGCAAGGGTGCCGCGACCTTCAGCACCACCGCCGACGCCCTCCAGGAACTCCGCGCCCGCGAACTCCGCGCCGACGACCCCGCCCTCATCCTGCTCGCCATCAAACCCCAGGTCCTCCCGCAAGTCGCCCCCGACCTCCGCGACTTCCTCGCCAAGGACGCCACTCCCCGCACCCTCATCTCGATCCTTGCCGGCACACCCACCACCAAGCTCACGGCCGAACTCTCGCACCCCATCCGCCTCATCCGCGCCATGCCCAACATGCCCGCCCAAATCCGCCGCGGCGTCACCGCCCTCTGCCTCGGCCCCAACACGACCTGGGACCATGCCGCCATCGCCGAGACCCTCTTCCGCGCCGTCGGCCCCGCCGTCGTCCGCATCGACGAATCCCTCATGGACGCCTTCACCGCCCTCGCCGGATCCGGCCCTGCATACCTCTTCTACCTCGCGCAGGGGATGGTGGACGCCGGCACCGAACTCGGCTTCGACCGCGCCACCTCCACGCAGATTGTCCAGCAAACCCTCGCCGGCAGCGCCGCCCTGTTCGCCGAATCCACCAAGCCCGCGGCGGAACTCCTCGCCGGCGTCCAGTCCAAGGGCGGCACCACCGAAGCCGCGATGAACGTGCTCGCCCGCGAGCGCGTCCACCACGCAATGGTGCAAGCCATCACCGCCGCCCGCGACCGAGGCCGCGAACTCTCGCAGTAACGTGCCACGACCGTGCTCTGACGGTCGTGTCTTCGTTACTTCTCTCGACGAAGTCAGAAGTCTCGCCGCGCAAACCTCCACGAAGCCAGCGCCAAAACCACGGCCTCAAACCCAAACGACGTCCCCAGCACCCACCACAAGGATCGGTTCCGGATCGCCGTCTTCGCCTCCGCCGCGGACTCCGCGTGCGTCATCGAATCGTCGTCGCCGCTGCCGCGGGCCTTGCGGCGTTGAATCTCCCGGTCCCGCTGCCGGTCTATGAGGGCCGTGCTGTACCGGGCGATCTCCTGTTCGGTGAGCACCGTCCGCTCCAGCACCTCGATAGTCTCGGTCGTCTTGGGCAGCGGCGCCTTGGCCTTGACCAGCACGCCATGCCAGAACCGCAGCTGCTTCAGGTCACTGCTGGTTTCTTCCAGATCGCGCCGCCCACGCTCCAGGAACGCGTTGGCCGAGAACAGTTCCTCGTCCGTGTGCTCACGCCGCGGCGCCGGGTCCACCGGCTCGCGGTTCTCTTCCTTCGCTAGCGTCTCTTCCTTCCGACGGTCCGCCTCCCGCTGCGCCGCCGTCTCCATCCGCGGCACGCGCTTCTCCAGCGACGCCACCCGCGACTCGAAGTACTCACGCCCCACCAGCGTCGCCATGTCGCCCGCATTGATCAGGAACAGCACGAACCACACCAGGAACGTGAGCAGCAGCGACGAGATCGTCGACCGCGTCAGCACGCCCCACAATGCGCACACACAGTACAGAAAGCTGTAAAACGCGAGCACAATGGGCACCGACAGCAGCAGCTTGGGCTCCCACGTCCCGCCCCGGATCCCCAGCATCACCATGCACAGACCGGAGAACACAAAGATTTGCACGCCGACAAACAGAAGGGCCGCGAAGTACTTGGTCAGGAACAGCCGCACCCGCCCGATCGGCTTGCTGATCACCATCTCCACCGCCCCGCCCGCCAGAAAGTCTGGGAAGATCGGCGCGGTCGAGATCAGCGCCAGCACCGTCGCGATCCACGCCAGCCACAGGTTGATCCCGAAGTTGACGAAGACCCACTTGTAGTAGGCCGCGGGCGTCCAGAAGTTGGTGTTGAACAGCGGGTTGGGGATCGTCCACGTCAGCAGCGTGATGCCGCGGTCGTTGATCCCGATGGCCGCGAACACGAGCACGCATAAGGCCGAAATCGCCAACGAGATCCAGAACAGCTTCTTGCTGTTGAGCTCGCGATAGCTGTCGATCAGGATGGCCCAGGTCTGCGTCATCATGGCATCGCCCTCCCGGCCCGTTCCGCGCCCGGCGGCAGCGCCTGCCCTGTCGTCGGGTCCGTCACCGCCTCCATGAACAAGTCCTCCAGCGACGGCCGCACGCACCGCACCTGCCGAATGGTCAGCGACCGCGCCCGCAGCGCATCGATCAACGGCTGCACCAGCTCGGGGTCCGTCGTGTTCAGCCGCAAGTCCCCGCCCCGCAGCGTCGCTGTCACCGGTGTATCCAGATCGCGCGTCCAGGGCACAATCGCCGACACCTCCGCCGCGCCGCTCCCATCCAGGTTCAGCATCTGCCGGAACGCCAGCGCCGAGCTCGGCGCGTCACCCGCGACCGATACCTCGTAGTACGTCCGATCCGCCGTGAGGTCATGGATCGAGCCCTGCTTCACCACCCGCCCCTGCACCATGATCGCGACCCGGTCGCACACCATTTCCAGCTCGCTCAGCAGGTGGCTGTTCACGAACACCGTCCGCCCCTCATCCCGCAGCCGCATCACGACATTCCGGATGTCCCTCCGCCCGACCGGATCAACCCCGTCCGTCGGCTCATCCAGGATCACCAGGTCCGGGTTGTTCACCAGCGCCTGCGCGATTCCCACGCGCTGCCGCATCCCCTTGCTGTAACCCTTCACCTTCTTATCCGCCCACGCCGTCATCCCGACAAGCTCTAGCAACTCCGCCCCGCGCTTCTTCCGCTCCGCCCGCGGCGTCTGCGTCAGCGCTCCATAAAAATCCACCACCTGTGCGCCGGTCAGATACTCCGGAAACCGGTGATGCTCCGGCAGGTACCCCAGCCGCGCCAGCGTCGGCTTATGCCCCACTGGCCGTCCGAGCATCGTGCCATCCGCGCGCGTCGGCCGGATCACCGTCAGCAGGATCTTGACGAGCGTGCTCTTGCCGGCGCCGTTAGGCCCCAGCAGCCCGAAGATCTCACCGCGCCGCACGCGCATCTCGATCCCCTGGAGCGCATGCACGCGCCCCTTGTACGTCTTGCTCACGTACGAGAGGTCGAGCGCGAGGTCACTGTCGGTGCCGGTGGGGATGACGTCGGACGCAAACGCAGGAGTCGAAACCATGCACAGTTCCTGGAGGCGCCGCCGCCCGGTGTTCACCGATCATTGGGACTTCCAGCCCCCCGCGTTCGCTCCGGCTCGCCTTTCGCGGAACGGTTCTTCCTCTTACTCGTTCCCATCCTGTTCCGTTTCCGATTCCGCCCGACTTCCCTACACCCTCCGCTTCGCTACCGCATGGAAGATGTGCCAGTCCTTGATCTCACCCGTCACCCCCGCCTCTCGGTTCTCGATCTCCTTGAAGTCTTCAAGGTTGAACCCGCGGAGCAGCTCGTCCACCTGTTGCCGCGTGTGGTGCGTGCGGTCCGGCAAAGCCGCCCACCCATCCCGCTCCCCGAAGAACTGCCCCGCAAAGCGCCCACCCACCGGGATCGCCCGCGCGATCTCCGCCCACACCGCCCCGAACGCCCCGGGGTCACAGAACGGCAGCGCATAACTCGCGTTCACCAGTTCCGCCCGCGGCAACACCAACCCCTCAAACCCCGCCACCCGCGTCTCCAGCCGCGCCCGCTGCTCCGCTGGCACCCGCTTCTCCAGCAACTCAATCGCCACCGGCGAACTATCGATCGCCAGCACCCGCCACCCACGGCCCAGCAGCTCCACCGTGTCCCGCCCGCTCCCGCACCCCAGGTCCACCGCGAATCGCTGCATCGGCTCCGCGCCCGCCGCCGAATCCTCCTTCGCGAACAGCTCCAGCGCCTTCAGCAGCGTGTCCCGCGCCGGCTTGCCCTCCACGGCCGCGAAGTACGCCGGCCAATCGCGCCGGGCCGCGTGCTCGTGCGCCTTCCCGGGCGGAACGGCCGGGGGAGTGGGGGAGTGCGGCTGTTGGTGCGGCGTCATAGGCTGTGCTGAATGTATGAGACCACCCAGGACTTTTTTCACGCCCTCGCCAAGGCTGGCGAACTGAAGCGGATCTCCGCCCCCGTCTCGCCGGTCCTCGAGATATCCGAGATCACCGACCGCGTCAGCAAGTCCCCCGCACCCAACCTCCCCTCCGCCGCGGCCCGCCGAACCGACCCCCGCCACGCCCACCTCGGCGGCCACGCCCTCCTCTTCGACAACGTCCAGGGCTCCGACTGGCCCGTCCTCATCAACGCCTATGGCAGCTACCGGCGCGTCGAGATGGCCCTCGGGTGTGACGCCGCGCTCGGTCTTGAAGGCCTCGCCGACCGCCTCGGCAAGCTCATCAAACCCGAGCCCCCGCCCACGCTTCTGGCGAAGCTCCAGAAGATCCCCGAGCTCCTCGAACTCGCCCGCATCCCGCCCAAGAAAGTCCGCTCCGGCCCCTGCCAGGACGTGACCCTGACCGGCGACCAGATCGACCTCCGTCGGCTCCCCCTCCTCCGCTGCTGGCCCCTCGACGGCGACCTCGCCTCCCTCGGCTACCCCGCCGACATCAACCACAACATCCCCGGCGTCGAACACGGCCCCGACTGGAACACCTCCCACCGCGGCCGCTACATCACCCTCGCCGGCATCCACACCATCCACGCCGACGATGTCGGCCACCCCGCGCCGCCCAGCCGCAACATCGGCATGTACCGCGTGCAGCTCTTCGGCAAGCGCACGCTCGCGATGCACTGGCACATGCACCACGACGGCGCTCGACACTGGCGCAGCTGGAAGGCCAAGGGCGAGCGCATGCCCGTCGCCATCGTGCTCGGCGGCGAGTCCGTCCTGCCCTACGCCGCGACCGCCCCCATGCCCCCCGGCATCAGCGAGCTCCTCCTCGCCGGTTTCCTGAACAAGGGCGCGATCCCGCTGGTGGACTGCAAGACGGTCCCGCTCGCCGTGCCAGCGAATGCCGAGATCGTGATCGAGGGGTACGTGGACACCCGCGCGGGCTACCCCGGCTACGACCCGCGGAGCGGCGCACCCCTCGGCGAAGGGGCCGTGTTCGAAGGCCCCTTCGGCGACCACACCGGCTTCTACTCTCTCCCCGACCGCTACCCCATCCTCGAAGTCACCGCCATCACGCACCGCAAGAACCCGATCTACCCAACCACCATCGTCGGCCTCCCGCCACAGGAGGACTACTACCTCGGCAAGGCCACCGAACGGCTGTTCCTGCCGCTGCTCCGCACGATCATCCCGGACATCGTTGATTACGACCTCCCGATGTTCGGCGCGTTCCACAACTGCGCGTTCATCAAGATCAAGAAGGAATACCCGTACCACGCCCGCCGCGTGATGCACGCGATCTGGGGCGCGGGGCAGATGAGCTGGACCAAGTCGATCGTCGTCGTGGATGAGGACGTGGATGTCCACGACACCAACGCCGTGATGGCAGCGGTGGGGGAGCAATGCGTCCCCGCGCGCGACACCGAACTCGTCCGCGGCCCGCTCGACATCCTCGACCACGCGGCACCCTTCCTCGGCGGCGGCGGCAAGATCGGCTTTGACGCCACGCGTAAGACGTCGGACGCCGAGACCCATCCCGCGCTCTGCTCGCAGGACCCGCTCGCTGCCGAACTCTGCCGCACGACGCCGATCAACGCCGTGCTTGGTGGGGACGCGCGCCGTGCCGAGACCCGCGTCCGCGAGTTGCCGGGTGTGCTCGATGCTTCCATCCCCGATTCTCTCGGCGGCCACTGGCTGCTCGTCCGAGTGAACAAGAAAACTCCCGGCCAAGGTCCCGACACGATCAAGTCCCTCGGCTCGCTTCCGAACGAAGTCGCCATCCCCCGGTACATCATCCTCGTCGGGCCCGATGCGGACGTACACGATCCCGACTCCGCCCTGTTCCACTGGCTCGCGAATGCTGATCCTGAGCGGGACCGCATGCTCTCCAAGTGCGGCCGTCGCGTGGCCTTCGACGCCACGCCCAAGACCTCCGCCGAGTTCAACAACGGCCTGCCGTGCCGCGACTGGCCGCCGATGCTTGTGATGGACGAACCGACTCGAAACCTTGTCGACCGCCGCACGCAGGAACTCTCCATCCCTTGAGTTCGAAATCGGGGTGCCGCGACGCCGAAGAACTTGCACGGGATAATCACCCCAGTTGATCCCATGAGGAGCCTCCATGTCCGTTGACACCATCGACCACAAGATCGTCGGCGAAGACCTCCAGGCTGTCATCATCACGCTTGATCCCGGCGAGGCGGCCGTGGCTGAGGCGGGGGCGATGATGTACATGCAGCAGGGGATCGAGATGGGGACGCAGCTCTCGATGAAGCAGGGCGGGGGTCTGCTCGGGAAACTGTTCGAGGCGGGCAAGCGGGCGGTGACGGGGGACTCGTTCTTCATCACGTACTTCACCAATAACGCGGGCGTGCGGCAGGATGTCGGCTTCGCCGCGCCGTATCCGGGGCGTGTGATTCCTCTCGAGCTTGGCGACTACGGCGGCACGCTCATCTGCCAGAAGGACTCGTTCCTCTGCGCCGCCCGCGGCGTCATGGTCGACATCGCGTTCAATCGCCGCATCGGCGCGGGCCTCTTCGGCGGCGAGGGGTTCATTCTCCAGAAGCTCAGCAGCCCTACCGGGCGCGGGCAGGCGTTCCTGCACGCGGGCGGAACGATCCTCACGCAAACACTCGCTCCGGGCGAGCTTCTTCGGGTTGACACCGGCTGCCTCGTCGCGTTCCAGCCATCGGTGGATTACGACATCCAGATGGTTCCGGGCTTCAAGAACATGCTGTTCGGCGGCGAAGGGATGTTCTTCGCGGCACTGCGCGGGCCGGGGACGGTGTGGTTGCAGACGTTGCCGTTCAGCCGGCTGGCGGACCGCATCCACGCCGCGAGCCCCGCGCAGGGCGGGACACGGCGCGGCGAGGGCTCGATCCTCGGCGGGCTGGGTGGCATCCTCGACGGCGACAACCGTTTCTAGGGGTGGCGGGCTCTGCGCAACGGCGTGATCTGTCACGGATCGGCGCCGCGGAGCGGCTGGTCACTTCGTGGGAGAGGTGTTGATGATGTGGGGGCGGCGGATGCAGGGAGGTGAGCTGCCTGGGCGCGATCGGAGCGCTCGCGCGGCGGCGGTGGTTGGGGCGGTTGTTTGTGGACTGGTTGCGGTGGCGCTGGTGTCGAGGTGGATCCCGATGGGGAGGTCGACTCACACGGACGGATCGCCGTCGCGTTCGTCTGGCATGGCGGGAGTTCCGCTGCTGCTGGGTGGGATGTTTGGGTATGCGGGGACGTATTCGTTGGTGCGGTGGTGGAAGGGGCGGCGGGGGGGTTGATGTTGGCGGGGCGGGTTGGGCG
>Ga0208492_1000355_pt1 | contig 40958 bp, 37 predicted proteins | sample Subbioar_CSW14AB_FD_184820 | JGI IMG/M metagenome (GOLD analysis project Ga0208492, IMG submission 184820) | Serpentinite rock and fluid subsurface biosphere microbial communities from McLaughlin Reserve, California, USA - CR12Mar_CSW14AB (SPAdes) | ecosystem: Environmental > Terrestrial > Deep... | reverse complement strand
GCAGAGGCCGGTCGCCATCACGCGGCAGACCATCGCCGCCGCGATCCATCGCACCTGCCTCTTGCACGAGGGACGGGTGAAATGTGTCGGTCAGCTCGGACCGCGCGTCGCGCTCGCGCCCACGAGCATCCCCGGCACCGAGGGCGCGCTCTCGCTCGACGACGCGGGCACGTTCGGCTGCGTGGTTTCCGCCGATCGCACGGTCGCCTGCTTCGGTGCCAACAAGCGCGGTGAGCTCGGCAACCACGACGCACCCTTCGCCGCGGGCGCGGTGCCGGTCCCGACCGTGCGCGACGCCGGGCAGCTCGCGCTCGGCAGCGCGCATGCGTGCGCGCGACTCGGGAGCGGTCGGGTCACGTGTTGGGGGCGCGGTCGCGGCCCTGCCGTCGTGCAGGGCCTCGATTCGGTCGTGGATCTCGTCGCCGATCTCGAGACCACGTGCGCGATTCGTCGCGACGGCAGCGCTTGGTGCTGGGGCGGTGCGTTCGGTGAGCAGCTCACCCGCCTCGGCCTCGCGGCCCACGCACGTCAGCTCTCGCTCGCGCCGGATGGCGGCTGCGTCGCCTACACCGATGGCAACGCCGGATGCTTCTCCTTCTCCGACGCGCGCGGGTTGCCCAAGGGCACTGCCACTGCGATGCCTCACATCACGCACGCGCGGACGTTCGCCCTCAGCGATCGCTCTCGCTGCGTCCTCGACGAGACGCGCACGGTCGCATGCTGGACTCCCTTCGACACCACGCTCCGCAAGGTCGAGGGCCTGAGCGACGTGGCCGAGCTCGTCGCGGCGTTCGATCACGTGTGCGCGCGCAGCACCACCGGCGAGACCTGGTGTTGGGGCGACGACAGTTTCGGACAACTCGGCGATCGCGCGGCCGCGGCGCCCGACGCCCAGGCCACGCCCCGCCGCATCGACGTCCCCCCGGCGAAGACGCTGGTGATGGGCGGCTTCACCGCGTGCACCCTCGGTGACGTCGTCCGCTGCTTCGGCTCGTCGGAACCCCCGCACGTCGTCACGAGCCTCGCCGGGACCCGAGTCCTCGCGCGCGGTCGTGATCACACCTGCGCCATCGATGCCACCTCGGCGCTGCGCTGCTTCGGCCTCTCGCGTGTCGGACAGCTCGGCCGATTGCCCGACGCCGGCGCTTGGACGGTGGCCGAGCCAACCCCGGTGCCGGGTCTCCCCAAGGTCGTCGACGTCGTGGTCGGTGACGCAGGGACCTGCGCACATACCGCGGATGGCCAGGTGTGGTGCTTCGGCTCGAACGCGTCGGGCGAGTTCGGTCTCGGGAGCACGTCTCTGATGGTCGCCACGCCGACGCCCGTTCCAGCGTTGCGAGGCTTCCGGCGCGTGGCCCTCGGCACCCACCACCTCTGTGCGATCCGCGTCGACGGCACCGTCTGGTGCGCGGGGTCGAACGGCACCGGCGAGCTGGGAAATGGCCGCGGCGGACTCGGCTCATCGGCGATTCCCGTGCTGGTCGAGAGCCTCGATCAGGTCGTCGAGCTGCGCGTGCTCGACAACCACTCGTGCGCCCGTCGCGACGACGGAGCCGTGCTCTGTTGGGGCACGCGTTTTCGCGGCGAGAGCTCGAGCTACCAAGGCAAGGGCAAGGACTGGTTCGACACCCCGCGTCTCGTCGAAGGCACCGGCAAGACCACCTCGCTCGCGGTGGGCCGCGATCACGCTTGTGTGGTGCGCGAGGGCGGCGACGTGCTGTGCTGGGGCAGCAACGACGACGGCGCATGCGGCGCGCCGGTTGACGGCGAGCTCGCCGTCCCCCGGGTGGTCGCAGGCGTGCGCGACGCCGTCGAGGTCCGCGCCGGCGAGCGCACCTCGTGCGCACGCACCGCTACGGACGAGATCTGGTGCTGGGGCGCTGATCGCATCGACGTCGACGTCGGGAGTGGCCTGCACCGCGCCGCTCCCGTACGCATGGGCCTCTGACCCTTGCCGCGAGACGCCCGCCGCGCGACGTCTACCGACCATGGCGTTGCCGCAGGCCCTCGTCGATGCGCTTCCGAGCGAGCTGCTCTCGAACGACCCATCCGATCTCGCCGAGTACGGCAAGGACTGGACGAAGGTGTACGCGCCGGCCCCGAGCGCGATCGCGTTCCCCCGCACGACCGAGGACGTCGCGACCATCGTTCGGCTGTGCAACGCCCACGACGTGGCCATCGTCCCGTCGGGCGGCCGCACCGGCCTCGCGGGCGGCGCCGTCGCCAAGAACGGCGAGCTCGTCCTCTCGCTCACGAAGATGCGGCGCATCGACGAGGTCGACACCCTCGGTGCCACCGTTCGGGTGCAAGCCGGAGCGATCACCGAGGCGGTGCACCAGCACTGCGCCGAGCACGGCCTCACCTGGCCCGTCGACTTCGCCTCCAAGGGCTCGAGCACCGTGGGCGGCAACATCTCCACCAACGCCGGCGGGGTGAAGGTCATCCGCTACGGGCTGACCCGCAACTGGGTGCTCGGGCTCCAGGTGGTGCTCGCCAACGGCGACGTGCTCGAGCTCAACGGCGCCCTCGAGAAGAACAACACCGGCACCGATCTGCGTCAGCTGTTCATCGGCACCGAGGGCACGCTCGGCATCGTCACCGAGGCGACGCTCAAGCTCACCCGCCTTCCGGGCAAGCTCGACGTGTTCCTCTTCGCGGTCGACGACCTCGCCGGGGTATTGCGCTTGTTCCGCGAGGCCCGGCAGGGGCCGTTCGTCATCAGCGCCTACGAGTTCTTCACCGATCGTTGCCTCGCCCGCCTGCAGCGTCACCGCAAGGTCAACGCACCGTTCGCGCAAGGCACGTCGCACTACGTGCTCCTCGAGGTCGAGGCGAACGATCGTGATGTCGTCGAGCAGTGGGTCGCGAGCGTCTTCGAGCGCGGCCTCGCGTCCGACGGCGTCCTCGCGCAGCACTCCGGCGAGGCTGCGCAACTGTGGACGCTGCGCGAGGGCATCAGCGAGTCGCTGTCGGCGACGGGAATGCCGCACAAGAACGACATCGCGCTCCCCATCGCTGCGCTCGAGGCGTTCTGCGGCGAGCTCGAGCAGCTGTTCTCGTCGCGCTACCCGGGCTTCGAGATCTGCAACTTCGGTCACATCGGCGACGGCAACCTCCACGTCAACGTGATGAAGCCCGAGGCGATGAGCAAAGAGGAGTTCCTCGCGAAGACCAAGGAGGCCGACCACGAGATGTTCACCCTGGTGAAGAAGCACCACGGCAGCATCTCGGCGGAGCACGGCGTCGGTCTCTTGAAGAAGGACTACCTCGGCTACTCCCGCGCCCCGGAGGAGCTCGCGGTGCTGCGCGCCCTCAAGCGCACGCTCGACCCGAAGAACACGCTGAATCCGGGCAAGATCCTGGACTGAGTCCGGGCACGCTATGCTTTCGGGGCGCGATGTCGACTCCGAGCAACACTCCACCACGTTGGGTCGTCGACCCACGGGATCCCCGCGCTCCCACGCGCGAGATCTGGGATTCGCTCACGCCTGAAGAACGGGCGGCGGTCGTCGCCGCATTGCCGGCCGACCCGGGCTGGGAGGTCGCGCCGCCGGAGGGCGACGATCACTACGAGGCCGCCGATGGCCCCCGTAAGGCACTGCGCCGCTTCTTCGGCAAGAGCGGGCGTCGCGCGTACGTCGGCACCAATCTCTCGGTGTACTACCCGAACGAGCGCGTGTTCGCGCCCGACCTGTTCGTCGCGCTCGACGTCGATCCGCATCGGCGCTCGAGCTGGGTCGTGCTCGAGGAAGGCAAAGGGCTCGATTTCGTGCTCGAAGTCCATGTGGCGGGAGACTGGCGCAAGGACTTCGTGGCGAACGTCGAACGGTACGCCCGCCTCGGAATCCCTGAGTACTTCGCGTTCAACCTTCGCACCGGAGTCCTCGTCGGCCATCGTCTGCCGCCGGGCGGAGACTCGTATGTGCCGCTCTCGCCCGGCGCCGCAGGCTTCGCTTCGGAAGTGTTGGGACTCGAGTTGTTCGTGGAAGGTGATCGGGTCCGTTTCTTCCACGCCGGAGCGCAGCTCCCCGAGCTCGACGAGCTCGTGGGCCGATTGGAGTCGGCCATGGGCGAGACCCTCGGGCGCCTCGGGGCACTGGAGCGCGAGCTCGAGGAAGAACGCGCCGCGCGAGAGGCCGAGCGCACCGCCGCCGAACAACGGATCGCCGCGTTGGAGCGCGAGCTCGCGGAGCGGAACAAGCCCTGACCGTCCCGCGTGCGGACCGCTCTGATCCGTGCTGATCTCGCGCCGTGCCGCGCACCCTGCGAGGTTGGATTGTCCTCATCGCGATCGTCTCGATCGCGATGGGCCTTCTCGCGGGTAGGGTCGTACGCCGCGTCGCGCCCCCCGAGACGCGCGCCCGATGGGCCGAGCAGGCCGGCAAACACGCCGAGGCCGAAGCGATCTGGTGGTCGGAGCTGCAGCGCGGCAACGTCACCGTGCCCATCGTCGTCGAGTTCCTGGCGCAGCACCGCATGGCGGTGGCAATCGCCGCGGTGACCGAGGGAATGCCCAAGGACCACCCCCGCTTCAAGGACGCGAAGATCAAGCCCGAGAAGCCCATTCCCGAGGCCGAGGTCGAGGCGTTCTTCGCGCGGCCGAACCTGCCGCACGAGGTCACCCTCGTGGTCCGCATGCAACGCGGCACCGCCACCGACGTGGAGCTCGCCGAGCTCCACGAGGCCGCCAACCGCACACCCCCGGTGCCGTGGATCAACCACGTCCTCGCTGACCACGCGCACATGCACGGCCAGCTCCTCGACGCTGCGGTCTACTACGAGCGTGAGGCCCTCGCGTTCGGCCGCAAGGACGACCTCGAGACCTCCCTCGAGCTCCGCATGCAGGCCGGGGATCGCGAGGGCGTGATCGTCCGGCTCGCCGACCCGCGGATCGGCGCCCTCGCCCCGCCGCAGCTGCAGTTCCACCATGCGATGGAGCGCCGTGATTACGGCCGCGCGCTCCGCTGGCTCTTGCCCTTCGCGTTCCCCAAGCCGCGCCTCGGCCCGCTCCTGTTGGCCGTCGCCGCAGCCATCGGCTGGATCGCGTTCTGCCTGCGCTTCGGCCAGGTGCGGCGCGAACCGCGGGTGCGGGTGCCGCTCTACGCCACCGCCTTCGCGCTCGGCGCGCTGAGCATCGCTCCCACGGTGTTCCTCATCGTGTGGCAGGAGCTCGTGCTCCACCTCGTGCAGAACGGCAGCGTGGTGCGCGACGCGATCTACTTCGTGTTGGGCGTAGGCTTCCGCGAAGAGCTGTCGAAGCTCGTGCTCTTCCTGCCATTGCTGCCAATTCTGCTGAAGCGGGGACAGCTCGTCGAGGTGGTCGCGTGCGGCGCGCTCGTGGGCTTGGGGTTCGCCGCGGTCGAGAACCTCCAGTACTTCAGCCGCGACGACCTCGGCTCCGCGCTCGGCCGGTTCCTCACCGCGAACTTCCTCCACATGTCGATGACCGCGCTGACGGCGACCGCGGCGTATCGCATCGCCAAGTCGCCCGACGGGTTCCACGACTTCACCGTGACGTTCCTCACGGTGGTGGGCTTGCACGGCTTCTACGACTTCTTCCTCGCGAGCCCGATCGCCTCCGACATGTCGTTCTTCGCGATGGCCGTGTTCGTGGTGCTCGCGCGCGACTTCGTCCTCGCGATGCACGACGCCCGTCTCCGCGCCGGCCGAAGCAAGCCGCTCTTGCCGGTGTTCGCGATCGGCACCGCCGTGGTGTGCGGCGCCACGTTCATCTACGCGAGCATCATCGTCGGCCCCGGCACCGCGGCCGAGATGATGTACCTCGGCCTCCTCGGCGTCGCGGTCCTGACGATCGTGTTCGTCCGTCAGCTCCGCGTCTTGTGAGTCCAAGAAGAAGAACTCACAGGGAGACACGGAGGCACGGAGAAGATCTTTGGCTGCCGCTCGTTACCGGATGCGCTTGACCGGCGATCGCAGCCACAACGGGCATGCCCGCGGCGGAGCACCAAAGAATCCTCCGCGCCTCCGCGCCTCCCTGTGAATTTCTCGCTCTCGAGATCAGTAGAGAATGCGCGTCTTGATCGACGTGGGCAGCCCCGCGATGCCGAGCTTCACGTCCTCCGAGACGTCCTGCCCGAGGTCCATCACCAGGTAGCCGATGTTCGAGTCGGTCGCGAGGACCTGCGCCTCGATGTTCGCGTTCTTGTCCGAGACGATCTTGTTGATGTCGCGGAGCACGCCGGGCACGTTCTTGTGCACGTTGAGGATGCGGTGGGTCTCGCGGCCGGGGACCGTCGGCAGGTCGATGTGCGGGAAGTTCACCGCGCCGGTGGTGGTGCCCTGGTTGATGTAGCGGATGAGCGAGGTCGCGACCTCGCGGCCGATCGCCTCCTGCGCCTCGCTGGTCGACCCGCCGATGTGCGGCGTGAGGATGACGTTGGGTAGACCCTGCAGCTCGGTCTTGAACCCCTCGCCATTGGCCTCGGGCTCCTCCGGATAGACGTCGATCGCCGCGCCAGCGAGGTGGCCACGCTTGATCGCGTCGGCGAGCGCAGGGATGACCACGACGGTGCCGCGGCTCGCGTTGAGGAGGTAGCTGCCCTTCTTCATCAGGGCGAGCTCTTCGGCCCCGATCATGTTCTTGGTCTGGGGCGTCTCGGGGACGTGCAGGGTGACGAAGTCACTGTTGGCGAGCAACTCGCCGAGCGTGGCCATGGGCTTGTTGTTGCCCATCGGGAGCTTGGTGACGCGATCGTAGAAGATCACGTTCATGCCGATCATCTCGGCGATGACGCCGATCTGGCTGCCGATGTGGCCGTAGCCGATGACGCCGAGGGTCTTGCCACGGACCTCCCAGCTGCCGGTCGCGACCTTCTTCCACGTGCCCTTGTGCACCTCGCTCGAGCGGTCGCCGAGCTGGCGGGCGAGCGCGATGACCTCGCTGAGGATCATCTCGGCGACGCTGCGCGTGTTGCTGAACGGCGCGTTGAACACCGGGACGCCACACTTGTTGGCGTGGTCGAGATCGATCTGGTTGGTGCCGATGCAGAACGCACCAATCGAGAGGAGCCGCTTGCCCTCGCTGATCGGCAGCGCGCGCAGCTGGGTCTTGCTGCGGATGCCGATGACGTGCACGTCGCGAATCTTCTCGACGAGCTCCTTCTCCTTGAGGGCGGTCGAGACGGACTCGACCTGGAACCCCTCCGCCTTGAAGAGCGTCACCGCGCTCTGGTGGATGTTCTCGAGGAGGAGGATCTTGATCTGATCCTTGGGGAACGACGTGGGCGGCTGAGAGGCCATGACGCAGAGCGTCTTAGCCCTGCGGCCACGCTGGCGCAAACCTCACGAGCGATCGCGCCGTGCGAGCTCCTCGCGCAGCCGCGCCAGCTCCGCCTCCGCCTTGTCCGCGCGCGCAGCCTCGGCCTTCGCGCGCGCAGCCTCGGCCTTCGCGCGCGCAGCCTCGGCCCGCGCAACGTCGACGGGCTCGGGGAGGACATGCCCTCCGTCGTCGATCCAGCGAAGCCACGGTGCGTCCACCACGCCTCGCGCACTCCGCACCACACCGAGCCAGAGCCCCAGCGGCTCGCACCGCACCCGCCCGAGCGCGTCGGGTTGGATCGGCACGTACGTGTGTCCCTCCAATCGGAAGGCATCGAGCCTGGCCGAGAACGGGTCGTAGATCACGTAGCAGGGGACCCGGAGCACACGTGCGTAGAGCTCCTTCTTCGGGCCTCGGTCGGCGGATTCGGTCGAGTCAGAGGTGATCTCGATGATCACGTCGGGAAGGCGCCCGTCCTCCTCCCACACCACCCACGACTTGCGTTCGCGGTCGTCGGTGTCGAGCACGACGAAGACGTCTGGTCCACGGAAGTCGTTCTTCCGCGACTGCGTCTCGCTGAAGTAGAGGAACATGTTCCCGTTGACGTAGAAGTCATGCCGATCGCGCCACGCTTCACGGAGCGAATGGATGAGCAGGATCATCTGCTCGACGTGTCGCTGGCTCTCCATCGGCTCACCATCGCTGTAGGGAAGGTCTTCCCCGCGGGGCGGCGGCTTGGGGGCGAGCGATTCGGACATGCTTCGAGGATTCATCGCCGTGACCTTTGCCGCAAGGGGACGTGGGCCGTCCCCTTGCGCGCGATGTGCCACGCTCGACCACGGCAAATGTCGACTGTTTCGCACCTCGAGCTCCGGCGGAGGGCGGCGGCCGCCGGTGGTCCGCCGGTGGAGTTACACTCGCCGCGTGCGCTCCGCCTCGCTCGCCCTCCTCGTCGCGCTCACCCTGTCCGCGTGCAGCAGTGACGACGCCCCCAGTCCCGCGCCCACCCGGAACCCCGTCACCCTCCAATCCGGTGACTGGTCGGTGCGCGTCGACCCCGATGCACGTGACGTCGCGTTGCTGTCGAAAGACGGGACGGTCCTCACCCATTTGCCCGCCGATGGCCTCGCGCTCGGCGCGCGCGAGGTCGTCGACGACAAGGGCAACTACGATCCGTGGGCGATCCTGTCGCCGACCGGCCTTTCGCCCACGCCCGAGGACCTCGAGTGGCTCGTGCCGGATCGCTTCGACGTCGTCGCCGCGACGACGAGCACGCTGGAGATCGAGCTCACCTATCCGAAGAAGACCAAAGCGCGGTTGAAGATCACGCCGGGCAAGTCCGCCGGTGCGTTCGATGCGCAGCTCCTTCCCGTGCAGGGCGAGGCGCCGCTCGCGTACGTGCGCCTCCGCTCACGCAGCGACGCCAAGGAGGGGTTCTACGGCCTCGGCGAGCACTTCGACGACGTGAACAACCGCGGTCACCTCCGCGCGATGCAGCTCGAGGTCGATGGCGAGCTCGAGAGCTCGTACAACGAGGTGCACGTCCCGATTCCGCTGCTCGTGGGCACGCGTGGGTGGGGCCTCTTCGTCGACAGCATGCGTCCCGCCGCGTGGGACGTCGCGACCAAGGAGCCCGATCTGGTCGATGCGCTGGTCGGCACCGGCGTCGCCACCAAGGACGGGCTCACCTTCCACCTGTTCGGCGCCCCGCACCCGCTCGACGTCACCAAGCACTACTACGACCTCACCGGGTATCCGATCCTCCCCGCGCGTTGGGCGCTCGGGCCGTGGCTCTGGCGCGACGAGAACACCGGTCAGGCGCAGGTCGAGAGCGATCTCGAGAAGGCGCGCGACCTCGACGTCGCCACGACCGCCTGGTGGATCGATCGCCCCTACGCGACGGGCGTGAACACGTTCGACTTCGCCGCCAAGGACTACGCCGATCCGAAGGCGATGCTCCAGAAGGCGCACGATCTCGGCTACCGCATGGGCTTGTGGCACGTGCCCTACCTCGACGAGAAGGACGCCTCGACCCAGTCGCTCCGCGACGAGGCCGTCGCCAAGGGTTACTACCCGAAGCAGAACGGCCTCCTCCTCAACAAATGGGGCAAGCCGATCGATCTCACCAACGAGCCTGCGTATCAATGGTGGCAGGGACTGATTCGCAAATACACCGATCCGACCAGCGGACTCGGGATCGAGGGATTCAAGCTCGATTACATGGAGGACGTGGTCCCGGGCTTCGGCAAGGGCCGCAACGTGTGGCAGTTCGCCGACGGGAGCGACGAGCGCACGATGCACGCAGGGTTCACGCTGTTCTATCACCGCGTGTACGCCGAGACGCTCCCCAAGGACGGCGGCTTCCTCCTCTGTCGACATGCCAACATCGGCGATCAAGTGAACGCCTCGGTCATCTGGCCGGGCGACCTCGCCGCCGACTTCAGCAAACACCGCGAGAAGATCACCGACAAGGACGGCAAGAGCTACTACTCGGTCGGGGGCCTGCCTGCCTCGGTCGTCGGTGGCCTGTCGCTCGGCCCGTCGGGGTTCCCCTTCTTCGGCTCGGACACGGGCGGTTACCGCCACTCGCCGCCGACGAAGGAGACGATGACCCGCTGGTTCGAGCAGACCGCGCTCTCGAGCGTGATGCAGGTCGGCCAGAGCTCGTCGGGCGTTCCGTGGGAGCTCGATGCCGCAGCCGGTTGGGATGCGGAGATGCTCGAGTGGTACAAGCGCTACGCGCGCCTGCATCTACGGTTGTTCCCGTACGAGTGGACGTACGCACAGCAGATCGCCAAGACCGGTCGCCCGATTCAACGCGCGCTCGGTCTGGCGTTTCCCGAGCTCGGCGTTCATCCCAACGACGAGTATCTCTTCGGCGACGATCTGCTCGTCGCTCCCATCCTGGAGGACACCAAACGCGAACGAAGCGTCACCTTCCCGCCGGGCAGGTGGACCGATTGGTGGACGGGCAAGGTGTACGAGCCGGGCAGCACGACCGTGGCCGCTCCGCTCGACACGCTCCCTCTGTTCCTCCGAGAGGGCGGCACGGTCGTGATGCTGCGTCCGACCGTCGACGCGATGGCACCCACCACCAGGCCCGACAAGGTCGACAGTTACGCGACGACGCCCGGCGTGTTGTGGGCGCGCGTGGCACCTTCGGCCATCGCTGCCACCTTCACCGTGTTCGATGGCAGCAAGGTCGAGCACCAGAAACAAGGCTCGAAGCTCACGCTGAAGTCCGAAGGCGGCACCGAGTTCAAGAGTGGCGTGGTGTTCGAGCTGGTCGGAGCGACCAAGCCGACGGCTGTGATGGAAGGTGGCGCCGCCTACGCAGAGGTCGCTGATCTCGAAGCTTCGGAGAAGGGTTGGTCCTTCGTCGATGGAACCCTGCGGGTGAAAGCTCCCGCAGGCACACACACGCTCGAAGTCAGCCTTTGAAGGCTGCGCTCGTGCCGACGTTGCCAGTCTGCAAAAAACCTTCAGCCGTGATCGCACGTACCGTCTTGCGCGGGAGCATGCGGAGCGTTTCACTGGAGTAGATGCCTTCCGGTGCACGACGCGCGATCGCACCTGTGCTCCTCGTCGAGGACGACGACGACACGCGCGCTGCGCTCGTCGAGTTGCTCGAGAGCGAGGGCTTCGCCGTTCGCGCGGTCGCCGACGGCACGTCCGCGCTCGCCGCGCTCCGTGTCGAACGGTTCCTCATCATCCTGCTCGACCTGAAGCTGCCCGACATGCCCGGCTCGGAAGTGCGACGGCGTCAGCTCGAAGAGCCGTCGCTCGCCAGCGTCCCCGTCGTGGTGCTCACAGCGGATCCGACCGCGCGAATCGAGGGCGTCGCGGTCGTGCGCAAGCCGTTCGACATCGACGACCTCCTCGCGGTCATCCGCGCCGAAATCGACGCCGCCGACCGCGCGCGCAGTCGCGACTTGCTCGCCGCGATGAGCGACGTCCGCAAGAAGCTCGAGAAGACGATGAGCGATCTCGACGCCATTCGCCGCGGCCGCTCCGACGAGGACGACGAGGCTCCCCCGTCGACCCGCCGTGGCAGCCGCTGATCACATCGCGCCGGCGTTCTGCTGGAACGCCTTCACGTAGAGGTAGCCGTCCTGGATGGTGAGCTTCGCGGTGCCGTCGTTCTTGACGAACACGCCGCGGAACGAGCCCTCGAGATCGCCTGGGGTCTGCGCGGGATGCAGCTCGAACTCGCAGCCGCCGCCGGAGTTCCACGAGCCGTAGGTGTCGGGCGCGGCGGGGTTCCACTGATTGGAGAGCGAGAAGCCGATCAGCGTCTCGTCGCCGCACGCGTACGTGCCGGGCTGCCAGTTCTTGTGGAGGATGCTCAAGGTCGAGAGCAGCTCGTCGTTCTTGCCCATGGCCTCGGCGAGCACCAGGTGATTGCCGCTCTTCGGCTTGAACTCGGGCGCGGCCTTGTCGACGTACACGAGCGACAGCTTGAGGTTGTTGCTCGCGTTGAAGAAGCGCGCGACCACCACCGAGCCTTGGGGCCGGCTCGGCCAGCTCGCGCGGAACGTGGCGACCTGCTCGTCGAAGTTGTCGAGGTTCTTCTTCTCGCCCCCGCCTCCGCCCAGCTCCTCGCCGCCACCGCCGCCGTACTGCGGTCCGCGGCGCTTGGGACCGCATCCGTCGAGCACGAGCAGCGCACACGAAGCCAGCACGAGGGTGACCGGAAGCCGGAGGTTCATACCTCCAGCACACGAGCACCGCGGCTTGCCGTCAAGAGACGGTTTGACGCCGCCGGCTCCCGAGCCCATGAATGCGGGGCATCGTGAGCGCTGGGGGAGCCTTCGGGCTGAGACGGGTCGCGCAGGCCCGAACCCTTCGAACCTGATCCGGGTCATTCCGGCGGAGGGAAGCGGCAGGCCGAGAAGGTCCCGTGTTCCCTCGTTTCTAGTCGAATAGGACGAGGTCGAGCACTATGAGCGGTACGCAGAGCAAGGTCGACGAGGCGCGTCTCTCCGGGATCACCCGCGGGCCGTTCCCGGCATCGCGCAAGGTCTACGTCCCAGGCACGCTCCACCCCGATCTGCGCGTCCCCATGCGCGAGATCAGCCAGACGCCGACTCGCGAAGGGGGCGGGAGCACGCCCCGCCTGGTGCCCAACCCGGCCATCGTCGTCTACGACACGTCCGGGCCGTACACCGACCCCGACGCGGTCATCGACGTCCGCAAGGGCCTCGCGCCCACGCGCATGTCGTGGGTCGAGCGCCGCAACGACACCGAAGAGCTCCCGCGCCTGTCGTCGATCTACGGTCAGCGCCGGCTCGACGACCACTCGCTCGACGCCCTCCGCTTCTCGGTCGACCGCAAGCCGCGCCGCGCCAAGCCCGGCCAGAACGTCTCGCAGATGCACTACGCGCGTCGCGGGATCATCACGCCCGAGATGGAGTACGTCGCCATCCGCGAGCAGCAGCGGGTCGAAGACGTGTACCGGAAGCAGCACAAGGGCCAGAGCTACGGCGCGAGCATCCCCGAGAAGATCACACCCGAGTTCGTACGCGACGAGATCGCCCGCGGCCGGGCGATCATCCCGGCGAACATCAACCACCCCGAGCTCGAGCCGGTGATCATCGGCCGCAACTTCCTGGTGAAGATCAACGCCAACATCGGCAACTCCGCGATCGGCTCGTCGATCGAGGAGGAGGTCGAGAAGATGGTCTGGTCCATCCGCTGGGGCGCCGACACGGTGATGGACCTCTCCACCGGCAAGAACATCCACGAGACCCGCGAGTGGATCCTCCGCAACGCGCCCGTGCCGATCGGCACCGTGCCGATCTACCAGGCGCTCGAGAAGGTCAACGGCAGGGCCGAGGAGCTCACCTGGGAGATCTTCCGCGACACCCTGATCGAGCAAGCGGAACAGGGCGTCGACTACTTCACCATCCACGCAGGCGTGCTCCTCCGCTACGTGCCGCTCACCGCGGACCGCCTCACCGGCATCGTCTCGCGCGGCGGCTCGATCATGGCCAAGTGGTGCCTCGCCCACCACACCGAGAATTTCCTCTACACGAACTTCGAAGAGATCTGCGAGATCATGAAGGCGTACGACGTCTCGTTCTCGCTCGGCGACGGCCTACGTCCCGGCTCGATCGCCGACGCCAACGACGACGCGCAGATGGGCGAGCTCACGACGCTCGGCGAGCTCACCAAGATCGCCTGGAAGCACGACGTGCAGACGATGATCGAGGGCCCCGGCCACGTGCCGATGCACATGATCAAATACAACATGGACGAGCAGTTGAGGCTCTGCGACGAAGCTCCCTTCTACACGCTCGGCCCGCTCACGACCGACATCGCGCCGGGCTACGACCACTTCACGAGCGGCATCGGCGCCGCGATGATCGGCTGGTTCGGCACCGCGATGCTCTGCTATGTCACGCCGAAGGAGCACCTCGGCCTGCCGAACCGTGACGACGTCAAAGAAGGCGTCATCACCTACAAGATCGCCGCGCACGCCGCCGATCTCGCCAAGGGTCACCCCGGCGCGCAGGCCCGCGACAACGCGATGAGCAAGGCTCGCTTCGAGTTCCGCTGGGAGGACCAGTTCAACATCGGCCTCGACCCGGAGCGCGCTCGTGCCTTCCACGACGAGACGCTCCCCGCCGAGACGGCGAAGGTCGCGCACTTCTGCTCGATGTGCGGACCGCACTTCTGCTCGATGAAGATCACCGAGGACGTGCGCAAGTATGCCGCCGAGCAGAAGGTCGTACCCGAGACCGCGTTGGTGAAGGGCATGAAGGAGAAGTCGAAGGAGTTCGTCGAGGGCGGAGCGGAGATCTACAAGAAGATCTAGACGCGGAGGCGAACGCGGACGCGGGTGCGGCGGTTGCCAATTCGGAGTAGAACCTAGGGGCATGGGGAGGCTCCTCGTTCTTCTCGTCTTGGGTGCGTCGCTCACTGCTTGCAGAGGCGATGCCGTCGAGCAGACCGGAGCGGATGCGTCGGGCAACGACGTGGCCCCGGATTCGAACGCGGACGAGACGACGCCGATCGATTCCGGGGCGATCGACGCTGGGGCGGGGGGAGATGCCGGAACGGTGGACTCCGGGACCGTCGACTCGAGCATCATCGACTCTGGGACCGTCGACTCCGGAACCGTCGACACGGGGGGCGCGTCCGACACGATCAGCAGCGGCTGCCCTTCGAAGTACGGACCGCCGATGGTCTTCCTCGCCGGGCAGAACCTCTGCATCGATTCGACCGAGGTCACCGAGGCCCAGTACAACGTGTTCCTCCTCGCTACCGACAAGCCGAAGGCGCCGAAGATCCCCGCGTTCTGCGAGACGAGGCCGTATCGCGATGCCTACTTCTCGCTCGATCTCCCCGCCGTGCAGGTCGAGTGGTGCAACGCGTTCGCCTACTGCGCCTGGGCCGGCAAGCGGCTGTGTGGTCGTCACGGGACGCTCGGCGGCGGCACCAACCCGGAGTCTGCCGGGATCGCCCCTTCGGTCAGTCAGTGGACCTACGCGTGCCGCAGCGGAGACCCTGGCACGACGTTTCCGTATGGCGCGACCTTCGACGCATCGAAGTGCGTCAACGGAGTCACGTCGCGCAAGAGCGTGAGCGACGCGACCTACGCGGGGTGCCATGGCACCGGAGCGTTCGCCGGCATCCTCCACATGAGCGGCAACGTGCGGGAGTGGGAGGACTCGTGCAACGGCCCGATCGACGCGACCTCCGGAACGAGCTGCCGGACCCGCGGCGGCTACTTCTCGAGCACCACCGCGAGCGAGCTGATGTGCGATGGCGGCAGCTGGGGGATCACCAACCGCGACGACACGGTGGGCTTCCGCTGCTGCGCAGACCTCCCGTAGAGCGCTCCAGTCAGCGGGGCAGCAGCGGACCCAGCACGGACTCGACCGACGTCTTGCCACGGAGGAGGGTCCCGTTGTCCTTCTCCCAGGCGACGTGGCCGCTGTCGATCGCCTCGGCCATCTCCCGGAACAACCGCGCGGTGGCGTTGCCGATGCCGAAGCTCTCGAGCGTTCCGACGATCGCCTCGCCGGCGACGTGGAGCGCCTTCACGTCGCGACCGAGCAGCTTGCCCACGATCGCCGCGACGTCGTTCGGCGTGTGATCCTTCGGACCTGCGAGGTGGATGATGCGCTTCTCACGTGACGGCTCGAGCAGCGCGTGCGCCGCCGTCTCGCCGATGTCGCGGGTGGCGACCATCGGGAACGTCACGTCCGGGCGTTCGAAGGTGGGGAGCACGCCGTCCTTGGCCGCCGCGCCGAGGACCGACGCCCAGTTCTCGATGAAGTAGGCGGCGCGAACGAAGGTCGCGGGGATCTCCAGCTTCGAGAGCGCCTGCTCGGCCCGGTGCACCATCTTGATCGGTCCGGTGCCCTCGGCATGCTGGGCACCCACGGACGAGAGGAGCACCGCGTGCTCGAGGCCGCTCCGAGGGAGCACGCTCGTCCACGCATCGATGAACCGTTGCGCACGACCGAGCGGATCTGCGTTGGCAAGATCGGGCGGCAGGAGCAGGTACGCCCCCTTGGCACCCTTCAGCGCCGCGGCGAGCGAGCCGGCGTCGTCGAGCGAGCCGACGGCGACCTCGGCCCCGAGGCTGCGGAAGCGCTCGGCCTTGGCCGCGTCGCGCACCAGCACCCGCACCGGCTGCTTCTTGGCGAGCAGGGTCTCCGCGACGACCGAACCCGTGTTTCCCGTGACTCCAGCGATGACGAACATGAGGACCTCCTTGGTGAAGAGGAGGATGAGGCCGGGTCGCTCATCTGCCCAATCGATGATACGAATTGACATCATGCACAGCGTGCATCTCGGCGCGATCGACCTGAATCTGCTCGTTGCGTTCGACGCGCTGCTCGCCGAGCGAAATGTGACCCGCGCCGCGCGGCGGGTCGGCCTCACCCAGCCGGCGATGAGCCACGCCCTCGGCCGACTGCGCGACATCCTCGGCGATCCCATCCTGGTGCGGTCGGGCTCTGGCATGCTGGCCACCGCGCGCGCCGAGGCGCTCGAGGAGCCGATTCGCCGTGCGCTCCGCGAGATCGACGATGCCCTCCGCGGCGGCCCCACGTTCGATCCCAAGGTCGCGCGCCGAACCTTCACGCTCGCGATCGGCGACTACGGCGAGCTCGTGGTGTTGCCGCCGCTGCTCGCGCGTCTCGCGCGCGAAGCGCCCGGCATCGATCTGCGGGTGCTCGCCATCCCCGAGGACTACGGACGCCTGGTCGAGGACGGCTCGTTCGACCTGGTGATCAACCCGATCGCGACGGGGCTCGGGGCGGGCCTCGTCCAGCAGAAGCTGTTCGACGAGCGTTTCGTCTGCGTTCTCCGCAAGGGCCACCGCGCTGCGAAGAACCTCGACCTCGCGAGCTACGTCGCACTGCCGCACGCCCTCATCGCACCTCGGGGACGCGCTGGCGGATTCGTCGACGACGCGCTTGCAGCCAGAGGCCTCTCGCGTCGCGTTGCGCTCACCGTGCCCCACTTCCTCGTCGCGCCGCTGGTCGTCGCGGCGTCGGACCTGGTGCTCACGGTCGCCGAGCGCATCGCGCGCACGTTCGCGGCGATGGCGCCGCTCGAGATCCTCGAGCCCCCCCTGCCGCTCCGTGGCTTCAGCATGTGGCAGGTGTGGCACGAGCGGAGGCGGAACGATCCGGCCCACGCGTGGCTGCGCACGGTGATCACCGAGGTGTGCGCCGACGCCAAGAAGGTCCGTAAGGCGCGTTGATCAACGACACGGCAGGATCGCGCAGACGACGCTCGCGTTGTAGGTGTTCCGTGAGAGCCGCACCGAATCGACGAGCCCGTCGAGCGCCGCCTGTGCCGTCGCCGCGCTCGGCTTCTTGCCCGGATCGGTGACGAACGACTGGATCGAAGACCAGCCTGCGGGCGCGGGCACCGAGTACGGACAGTTGCCTGCCTCGAGCTTCTTCCAGGTCCAGAACGACCAGCCGATCTCGTGCTGCTCGAGGAGGGAGAACGACGCGCGGTACCACTCGTCGCTGTTCTCGCCACTCTCACCGACCCACACCGGACGGTTCCACTCGGCGCGTCGGTCGAGGTACTGCTGAATCGCGCCCTTGTACGTGGGCCGGGTCGACGCTCCCGCAAGCAGCGAGTGACAGCAGGAGAGCCACGAGGGGAGCGCGCATGAACCCAGACCACAGCAGCCGACGTGCCAGGCCGAATCCGCGACGAATTCGCGTGTGTCGTCCGCGCGATGGGGAGCCGCCTCCCCGAGACTCACGAACGGGTGACGGTCAATCGATGATCATCCAGTGATACCGGACCGTGAGGCGCGCAGGGCGACACGCGGGACCGGGCTCGAAGCGGAGAGTCCGCACCCGCTCGTGCCACAGCTCCGGGAGCGTCGTGGTCGACGCGACTGGCCATGCGCCGCCGCACGCCTGCTCGCCGCAACTCCGCACCCGCATTGTCGACACGTCCCCCGACTCGACGGCCACGGCCAGCGTGAGCTGCGCGTTTCCCGGCGCATCGATGGCCACCTCGACGGGCGTGCACGCGGTCACGACGGGGATGGTCGTCCCCGTCGGATTCGCGGATGCGGCCGGGCGGCACGCCCCGAGGAGCACCAAGAGCCCGGCCCGCCGCATGCTCGTTCCGTTGCCGAGCACGCGTGGTGCGTTCAATTCTCGTCCGCGAGGAGCTCCTCCTGCGTCGGGAGCACACCCGTCTCCTGGTAACGCGTCCATGCCTCGCCGTGCTCCCGCTCGATGAGCGCGCGAACGGCGGTCGGCCCGAGCCGCACGATCGGCTTCCCGTCGGTGCTGCTCCGCGGCCGCTGACCGAGCTCCCGGGGCGCGTACACCGTGAGCTCGAGCGGGAACACGTCAGGCACCATCACGTGGACGAACTCCTGCACCTTGCCGTGCTTGATGATGTTCACGTGCTGCACCTCGTGTACCCAGCCGAGCTTCTTCACGTGCGCGACGACGTCGCTCGAATCCTCGGCGAAGACGTGCAGGTCGATGTCGCTGCCGCTGCGGACGTGGCCGGTGGCGACCGAACCGATCAATCGTGGCAGGAATGGCAGTAACTGCTCCATCGCCTCGAGCGCCGAGACTCGCATGGCGAACAGGCGTCGCGTGCGATCGTCGCCTTCGATGTCTTCCACCAGCTCGAGGAGCGCGTCCTTGATCTCGCCGTTCGAGGGCAGATCGATCGGTCGGTACCGGAGGCTCCGCGCGCCCTGCTGACCGAGCAGGCGCTTGGCCGCGAGACGCTTGGCGGTGAAGTACTGCTTCACGTCTTCGCCGTACATGATCTGCGCTGCGAGCTGCGCGATCGCCTCGCGCAACCCACCATGCCGTTCCCAGCTCATGTTCGAACCAGGTGCGCGAGCGCCTCGCGGAGCTTCGCGACCGCCCCCCCGACGACGGCTCCATCACGCGTCGCCCCGTAGAGGCGTTTCTGGATCACCTGCTGCGAGACGCCGAGGCGCCGCGCGATCTCCGACTGCGAGAGTCCTTCGAAGAAGAACATCTCCACGGCTTCGCGTTGCTTGTCGGTCAGCGCGGTCGATACTGCATGTCGCACCGCCTGATCGAGGTCTTCAGAGTCGTCGAGCGTTCCTTTCTGCATGATCGTAGAGGGCCGCGAGGGCGGCTCTGGGGTTGGGGACGGAGGCATGGATTCGCCGGCCGGCGACATCCCAGCGTCGCAGTTGCTCGAGGTCGTGCAGCTCGCGCGTGCCGTGGAGGCGCCGTCGCGTACGGCGTGGCTCACGCAAGAGGTCGAGGTGATGGCGGACGAGGAAGACGACCCGATCGCTCACCAGACCCTCGAGCAGGTCGGCACCGATCTCGTCGTGAATCGCTCCGTCGATCGATTTTCCCACGTCGTGGAACAGGGCCGCAGCCCAGAGCTCGTGGTCGTCGGTGGCGGCACGCGCCTGCTCGAAGACCTGGAGCGAATGAAAGAGTGCGTCGCCCTCGGGATGATAGCGAACCGGCTGGGCCACGCCATCGAGCCCCAAGAGCAGCTCGAGGAGATCGCGTCTCGATTCGAGGTCCATCTACCCTAGGCGGCGGCTACACCCACCGGCGCGTCGAGACCCGATATGCTCGGCGTATGGTTCAGTTGCGGTTGTGGGTTCGTGGAGCGACGGCAGTCCTCGTGTCCGCGTTGGCGCCTGCCGCCTGCGACGTTCCCCCTCGCCAGCACGCGGGACCGACGGCCCCCACGCAACAACCGAGTGCGAGCGCCGCGCCTGTCGTCGCGACCGCGAGCGCAGTCCCGAGCGCGGGCCCGACTGCGACGAGCGTCCCGACCGGACCCTCGGTTGCGATCGGCGGGCCGCTCATGCCGCAGCCGCCCACCGAGCTCTCGTTCGAGATCCCCGTGGTCGCGAGCAAGTGGCGCGAGATCCTCCGCATCGAGCCGAGGAAACACACGTTCTCGTCGACCGAGGCGCTTTTCCAGAAGCAGGCGCTGAAGCCGACGCTCAAGCGGCTGGTGTTCCTCAACGCCAAAGGCGGGACCTACACGCCGGGCAGCGGGTCGAACGCCGCGACGAACAAGAGCTCGATCATCGACAAGCCAGGTGTCATCCCGCCGTACGAGAAGGGCGACGCGGCGTGGAAGAAGGTCGCGGCCTGTGCCCGCGCCCAATTCGCGCGGTGGAGCCTCGAGTTCACCGAGGTCGAACCGAACCCCGATCATTCGTACGTCGAGGTCGTCATCGGCGGCTCGCCCTCCATCTTCGGAATGGACAGCCACGTCGCCGGAGTCGCACCGATGGTCAACGACTGCTCGGTCAACGACGACGCGATCGCCTTCGTCTTCACCAAGGTGATGGCCAAGACCGATCAGCAAGGCGAATGCGAGGTCGTCGCCCACGAGCTCGGGCACGTGCTCGGCCTCGATCACGAGCTGTATTGCCCCGATCCGATGACCTATCTCGAGGGCTGCGGCTCCAAGACCTTCCGCGAAGTCTCGGCCGAGTGCGGCGAGTCCAAGTCGCGACCGTGCGCGTGCAGTCCGAAGCAGGCGTCGGTCAAGGTTCTCGACGCCAACGTCGGCCTCGCGAGCGAGCTGCCCCCGACCATTCCGACGACCATGCCGACGACACCACCGACGGCGATCCCGCCACCCAAGCCGACCGCGACGACTCCACCCACGACGCCGACTGCGACGCCGCCCAAGGGCGATGGGAAGGGTCCGACGATCACGCCGCTCCTGCCCAATGACGGAACCAAGCTGCCCGCCGGCTCGACGGTGGCCGTCGCCGCGCGCATCGACGACGTCGACGGTGTCGGCAAGGTGCTGCTGCGCTGGCGAATGGGCAGCGCATCGAGTGAGATCGACTGCGCGGCACCTCCCGCCGGTGTGTCGTGCAAGAGCCAGTTCGGCGCGTGGGCGTTCCAGATGCCCGCGGGCAGCGGCACCCGCTCGTGGTCGATTCGCGCGATCGACAAGGCGGGCAACGAGAGCACGTCGCCCGAACGCACCCTCGTGCTCGGAGCGGAAGGCGCGCCCGCGCCAACCACGCCAACCACGCCAACCACGCCGACCATGCCAACCATGCCCGGTCTGCCGCTGCCGTTTCCGCTCCCGATGCCGCCCGCCGCTCCGCCCGCCGCACCCGCGGCGCCGGTTGCCACCATCTCGTCCCCCGAGGAGAACAAGGTCTACCACTTCGGCGAGACCATGCCGGTGCGTGTCACGGTGAGCGGAGCCACCGTCGTGCAGATCGTCTGGCGCTCCACGTGGGGTGACGAGCTCCAGCCGCTCGCCAAAGGCACGGGCGACACCTGGTCCGGCAACCTCGTCGTACCGAAGCTCGCGCTCCCGGGTCCGCGCAAGCTGCGCGCCCTGGTGCGGCTCGCCGACGGCACGACCCTGGAAAGCACGCCCCGAACCGTGACGATCCTGCCGTGACGATCAGCCCTTCTCGGCCAGGTACTTCCGCAGGCCCTCGGTCACCTCGACGAGATTCGGCTGGATCTTCGCCGCGAGGAAGCTCTCGACGCCGCTCGCGACCTTGCCCGCGAGGAACCCCGGCACGCCCTTGATCTTCTTCGGGTCGATCTTCAAGTCGCCGCGGATCTCGATCTTCGTGCCGCCGTCGACCTCGAGGAACCGGTTCTGCCCTTTGCAGTCGACGGCCTCGGTGAACGCGTGGGTCTCGGTGCGCCAGTCGCACGTCCACGCGTCCTCCTTCCAGGTCGCGTAGTCGGTCCACGACAGCATCGACTCGCTGATGAACGTCCGCGCGGCCGCGGGGATCTCGCCGCCGCCGTGCCAGATGTTCACCAGATCGACGCGCGAGCCGTCGTCTTTGCGCGTCTTGACCTCGATGTTCCGCACGTTGGGCAGATACGAGAGGAGCTTGGTGAGATCGTCGCGGTACGCCGCGTACACCATCGACCGCGGGTACAAGAGGGTGGCATCGGCCGAGATCAGCATGGCGCCACTCAACCCCCAATGAACGCGGGCGCCAAGAGCCCGCGAGAGCGGTGCTCTAGGGTCACCGCTTGCGGGGGATGAGCGTCGTCCGACTCCGACGCTCCTGCTCCTTGCGAACCACCGCCGCAGCGCGCTTCCACTGCTTCTTCGGCGAGGGCTTGCGGCCGGGGAGCGAATCCTGGTCGTCGTGATGCTCAGCGAACGCCCCCGGCTGATGACCGAGCTCGAACACCGTCACCTCGCGCTTGCCGCGCTCGCCGACGCGGAACGGGATGACCGCGGCGCCGATGCCGGCGCCGACGTACACCGCACCGGTCTGGCTCTCGCCGTTGCGACGCGTGCCGTACATGCCGTGCACGTATTTGTGGCCCGCGATCTTGCCGATGGCGATCTCGTGCAGACGCGCCACGGTGACCTGACCCGCGTGCGTGTGGCCCGCGAGCACCAGCGGTACGCCGTGGCGCCACAGGCCGTCGGCCTCCTCGGCGATGTGCGAGAGGCCCAGCGTAGGCAGATCGGGACGGAGCCCTTTGACCGCCCGATCGCGCGACGCGTGACCAGTGTACGCGTCGTCGAGCCCGACGACCTGCAGTCGCTGGTGCCGCAGCGTGAGCACGGTGCTCGCGTTGTCGAGGATCTCCGCGCCGGCGCGCCGCAGGGCCCACCGCACCTCGTCGGCACCGGACCAGTAATCGTGGTTGCCCATCACGCACAGCACCGGCACCGTGAAGCGCGAGACGATGTCGGTGAGCTCGTCGAGGTACTGCGTGCTGTGGCAGACGAAGTCCCCGGTGATCACCACCAGATCGGGCGACTGCGCGTTCGCGAGCTCCACCGCCGCGTACTGCACGCGCATCGGCGTCACGCGCCCCACGTGCATGTCGGTGAGGTGGGCGACGCGCAGGTGATCGAGCTGGCCGACGAAGGCGCTCGGTCCTGCGAAGCGGCGGAGCTCGATTCCCGCGAGCTGGGCGGCGGTGGCCGGATGGAGCGCCCGGTGCGCGGCGGCAGTCATCTAGCCATCCGATCTAAGACTCCGAACGCTCGCCGCCAGGTGCGAATTCACATACCCACGTCCCGCCTTCGGCGGATCCGTGGATGGGTCACCTCTTCACGTCGAGCTTGCACGCGACCGTGAGGGTCAGCGCGACCTCTTCGGTGGAGATCGACTTCTGCATGATTTCCCCGGGTGTCGTGCACTCGGAGAGCGCCAACGGGGCCGTGGGTGACTGAGCCGCATCCCCGAACGCCCTCGCGCGCTCGACCCACTGCTTGGTCAACCTGGGCCGATGGCTCTCGGGGTCGGCGACGCGGAGCTGCGGCGCTTCGAACACGACCCCCGCGCCCTCTTTCTTGGACGCCCCGACCAGCGCCGCGACGAGCTTCGTCCGTGCCCAGAAATCGAGCGTCGCCGGGATTGCCACCTCGAACGCGCCATCGGCGACCAGCGCGTACGACGGCGCCTCCTTCTCCTCCTTCGACTTGCCGTGGCCGTAGGTCGGAGCGACGGCGATGCCCCGCATCCGGAGCGTCCCACCGCCCGCGATCGCCGTGAAACGCTGCGCCACCGCGTTTGCGACCGACTGCGCCGCAGCGACCGCCTTGTCCGGATCGGCGTCGAGGGTGCGAATCGCGAACGGCACGCAGAGCAGATCGGGCCTCACCACGATCCCCGCAGACACGGTCTCGTGGGACGGCACCCCCGGCGACGACGGCGCGGAGTACGACCCGCCCGAGTACGAAGAGGAGGGCGCGCTCGGGTAGTTCGGGTCGGCGGGAGGGGCGGTCGCACAGCCCATTGCAGTGCCGAGCGTCGCGAGAATGGCGAATCGAGCAGGGGCGTTCATTTCCGCAAGAGACGGTCTCTGCGTGCACCTGATGCAACGGATCCCCTCGAGACACGCGAGGGGGTGTCCAGCGAGACAATCGTGTGTCCATTCACCCGCACGTGCGTCACATGCGCGGAACACGGTCGTTTTCGGTGGAGCCTACCCAGCCGACGTCCCGCTGCGGGAACGCGGACGCAGCCTGTGGCCGTCCTCCCACGCACGGACGCGTCGGGCAGGCGCCCACACAAGCTTTCCACATCGTAACCTGCTGAAAACTTGACGGGTCCGGGCGTTACCAGCGTCGGCACGATTCCCGCTTAGGGCCGAGCGTCTGCTGGCACGTCGGGGGATGTCCGCCAGACAAGTATCCGTTCTTACTCGTCTTTTTCGCTCGCCAACTCGATTCTCCACGAACCTGCTCCGGTCCGTTCGAGGCCACGCGAATTGTAGTGAAGCAGTCGCCACCGTCATTCTTGTTCATACTTTGACGTACATGTAGGCGACCTGAGATTCTGTGGTCGGACGTTCGAAGGAGCCCTCCCCGCGATGAAGTTCACCCCCTGGTACCTGGCAGCGCTGTTTCCCTTCGTCGTGCTCGGCATGAGCGGCGCGATGACGGGTCAGCTCGCCATCCTGCTCGTGGTGTTCGGAATCTTCTTCGGGACTCTGTCCCTCAATCGTCTCGCGCCGACCAAGGCACCGGAAGAAGCGCTCGGCGACGCGGAGTAGTCTTCGGGCTTTGCTCTCGCGCCCCTGCGCCCGCTCCGGTACGTAGGAGGTCGGTGATTCCGCAGAGCGCGCCCGGGCAGCTGAAGCCGATCAAGGACTGGGCACTGGCCGATCTCGAGGCGGTGCGCCTCCTGCTCCGCGGCGACTCGATCATCGACTGGCATCGACTCAACTTCGCGGACGAATCGCAGGCTCACGAGTTCCTCGCCTGCAACGAGCTGTACGTCTCCGAACCTGGCGACAAGGTGCGGATGGACCGGCTCAAGGCCGACGCGATCGAGTATCTGCGTCGCCACTTCGAGTTCCCGATCCCCAAGGCGATCGAGCGAATGGACTCGGTGGACCTGATGATGACCGCCTCCGGGCGCGGTCACAAACAGCTGTGTGCGTGCACCATCCTCAAGTGCATGCACATCATCCACCACCTCGAAGGGCGCGAGCTGCTCTTCATGCTGCCGCTCTCCGACCAGGAGGTGTTCCACCTCGTGGAAGAGAAGGTCTACCGCGTGGTCGGTGGGATGCTCGCTGCGGGCATGCCGATCACCGAGTTCGTCGGCGGCAGGAAGAACAAGTTCAGCCTCTATACGAAGCTCTTGTCGAAAGACAAGAACATCGCCTCGCAGATCTACGACAAGCTCCGGTTCCGGATCGTCACGCGCAGTCGCGCCGACATCTTCCCGGTGCTGCATTACCTCACGCGGCGGCTGTTCGCGTGGAACTACGCGATCCCGCGCGAGTCGACGAACACGATCTTCCACCTGCGTTCGTACTGCAAATCGAACCCGGACCTCGCGCGCCTCATCGCCGACGAGCGGATGAACGGCACCGAGGAGGACGCGCTCACGCCGAGCAACAACACGTTCAGCGACTCCAACTTCCACATCATCCACTTCGTGGTCGACCTGCCGCTGCGGGTGCCGCAGCCGGTGCTCGATGCGGCGCCCGCCTCGGCCGCCGCACTCGGACCGGTGATCTTCGCGCTCACCGAGTTCCAGGTGATCGACCGCGAGACCGAGGCCCACAACGAGCTCGGTGAGGCGTCGCACGAGAAGTACAAAGAGCGCCAGCGCCAGGCGGTGATGCGTCGCCTCAAGCTCGGTGCGCGCGGGCTCGACGAGCGCATCTCGCCACCCGCGCCCCCCGTCGCGGAGAAGCGTCCGAGCACGTTGCCGCCGCCGCCGGTCAAAGAGCGCGAGTCCAAGGAGCCGAAGGAACCGAAGTCGCGACGGAGCGGCGGCTGACGTGCGCGTCGGGTTGGACGTCGTCCTCTCCGATCCCAAGCGCCTCGCCGAGTGGCGCACGACCCGGGTCGGCCTCCTCGCGCACCCCGCCTCGGTCACGCGCGAGCTCGTGCACGCGTTCGACGCGTTGCTCGCCGTCGGCGTGAAGCCACGCGTGCTCTACGGTCCCGAGCACGGGTACGGCGGCGGCGCGCAGGACATGGCCCACGTCGGCGACGATCGCGAGCCGCAGACGGGCGCGCGTGTCGTCTCGCTCTACGGCGACTCGTTCGAGCGCCTGTCTCCGAGGCAGGACGAGCTCGCGGAGATCGATCTCCTGGTGGTCGATCTGCAAGACATCGGCGCGCGCTACTACACGTTCGTGTGGACGGCGCTCCTCGCGCTCCGAGCGTGCGCGAAGGCCGGGGTTCGCGTCGTGCTCCTCGATCGGCCGAACCCGATCGACGGCGTCACCGTCGAGGGTCGGCCCCACACCGAGCTGCGCCTACGGTCGTTCGTCGGGCTCGAGCCGGTGCCGATCCGGCACGGCAGGACCTACGGCGAAATCGTGCGCGCTCGTGCGTTGCTCGAGGGCATCGCCGAGGCCCTCGAGGTCGTCGCCGTCGAGGGTTGGGATCGCACGCGGTACGCCGATTCGTGGGATCGACCGTTCGTGCTGCCTTCTCCCAACATGCCCTCGCTCGACACGGCCATCGTCTACCCCGGCGGCTGCCTGATCGAGGCGACCAACCTCTCGGAAGGTCGTGGCACCACCCGGCCGTTCGAGCTCGTCGGCGCTCCGTGGATCGACGGGCATCGCCTCGCGCGCGACCTGCACTCGACGGGTCTTCCGGGCTTTGCCGCGCGCCCCACCAGTTTCCTCCCCACCTTCCAGAAGCACGCAGGCAAGAGCTGCGGCGGCGTGCAACTCCACGTGCTCGATCGCGCGGCGTTCCGCCCCGTTGCGACCTACCTCGCGATGCTGGCGTTCATGCGCGCACAGAACCCCGAGCGTTTCGGACTGCGCAAAGAGCCCTACGAGTACGTCGATCCGAGCGAGGCCGAGGCGCTCGATCTACTGTGCGGCACGACCGCGACCCGCGAGGTCCTGATGAGCGGAGCGTCGTTCCGCGAAGTCGTCGCGACCGTTTGTGATTACTAGAGCAATCTCACCCGCATCGATCCGAAGGGATTCCCCTTCCCCCCGGCTTGAAAGCCGGGGCCCAATCGCGTGTTTCGATTGAAGCCCGCTCCCGCGGGCTCCTTTGCGCAGGTCTTCAGGCGAGTCGCGATTCGCCGCTGGGTTGACGCAAGGAGCCCGTAAGGGCTTCAAGCTGAAGACGCGTGCGTTCGTGCGATTCGCGAAGGGGCCCCGGCTTTTCAAGCCGGGGGGAACGGGGCCACCAAGAATCAACGCAGTCGAGAAGTGCTCAGCGGACGCCGGGGGACGACTGACGGAGGTTTTCGACGCCCTCGGGGGGGGTCATCAACACTTCGGCGGGAGCGCTCGGGCGCTGCACGATGACCACTTCGCTCGGAGCGAGGTCGAGCGCGTGACGCAGCCGCGGGACGAAGAGGCGATCGACCGCGACACGCATGCCGCGAGGCGGAGGGATCTCCGCGAGACAGTGGGCGAGGCGCAGGTCGCGGGCGAGCGAGCGCTGGATGAGCTCGGACGCGAGCGGACCGCCCTGACCAGGAGGCGGATTGATGATCGACGGTGTCGCGAGCTCGCCGGTCGGCGAGAGCGCTACGAGCACGACCTCGCGCTCACCCTGTCGGACGTGGGTGGCCTGGAAGGAGTGCGAGGCGAACGACGTTCCCTCCTGGAACGCGTACGCGCGCCACGAGAGTGGGGCGGTGAGATCGAAGTCGAGTTGCGCTGCGCGGAGTCGACGACCGTCGAGCACCACGTCGGCCATGCCGGCGTCGGAGAGGAACACGCGCTCGAGCGCGCCGGGCTGACGGGCTTCGAGGGCGGCGACCACGTCGAGGAAGCGGTCTCCATCGCCGAACACCGGGACCCGGTCGCCCACCGGGAGGTCGTTGTCGGGGGTGGTGGTGGCGCGCGCGAGCAGCTCGACGTGGCGCTGCCCGGACGGTCGACGACCCGCGAGGTACTCGACGCCGTCGCGATGGGTGATGGCGACGACGATCTCGTCACGAGCAGGGCTCGCGAACAGCGTCAGCCCGAACCGGCGATCCAAGGGCAGCACGGTCGACCGGTGATCGCCGTCGAGAAAGACGAGCTCTTCCTTGCCGAGAACGAGCACCGGCAGTCGCGCAACCCTTGCCGCGAGAGCGCGAAGTACGCGCTGAACGTGAACGTAGGCGAGCACGAACGCGAGCACCCCGCCGGCGATGGCCAGGGCCGGCCACGGCCGCACACCGACGAGCAAACCCAGCACGCCACCCAAGCCTCCGCCGAGCATCGCCGCGCCGCCCAACAGAGCTACGGGCAGACGCACCACAGGTGCCTCTTGGAGAGGGAAGACCAAGTTGCCGTCTGCGCGCGGTCCGGTCTCGGTCGACATCGTCATGACCACCTCTCCACTGCACGCATCCGACCCGCTCGGAGTGCCGGGAGAAGCCGGCAATCGAGCTCGACGAGTCTCTGAACGCTAGCGCCCCTGCAGGGATGCGACCACCCGGGCCCCCGATTCCTTGGGCCCGCTCGCGCCGACGCGACGCGTTGTCAGGCCCAGGCCTCGATTTCGACGCCGCACAGCCACCAGGCGTAGCGGCGGGGAATCAGCGGCGGCAGGGCGCGATGAGCTTTTCGGGGCGGGGGTCGACCTTCGGGTCGACCACGATGTCGCACACTGCCGGACCTCGGAGCGCATCGATGGCGGAGAGGACCATCGAGCCCTTCCAGGCGGCCTCGCAGGTCTCACCGGCGAGCGGCACCCCGTCGAACCGGGCACGAATGACGCCCTGCGGGTCGATCATCCAGGTCTCGGGGAAGAGCTTGGTGCCGTATTTCCCGCGGACCACGGTGTTCTCGGGGTCGAAGGCGATCGCAAAATTGGGCGCCTTGCCCTCGAACGAGACGGCGAGCACGTCGGCGATCGCGGCTGCGTCCTGGTCGATCGTGATGGTGAGGAGCGCGACGTCCTTGCGGTCCTTGATCTGCTCGGCGAATTGCGCGAGCAGAGGGAGCTCTTCGAGGCAGGGTTTGCAGGTCTTCGTCCAGAAATGGAGGATGACGACCTTGCCTGCGTAGTTGGAGAGCTTCATCCGGCCCCCGCCGAGGGCGGGCAGGTCGAAGTCGGGCGCCGAGCGGTCGTTGCCCATGTATTGCGGGCGAAGCTGGACCAGCGGCTCGCACGCGCGACGGACTTCGGCGTGTTTGGCCATGTCAACGAAGCCGTAGACGGCGAGGCCGGCGAGCACGGCGAACCCGATCTGGGCAAGCCAGGGTCCCTGTGCCTTTTCCTCGGCCCCCTGCTTCTCCTCGGACATCGGAAACCGATCTAGGCGGGACGCGATCGGATGTCACCCCAGCCGGGAGTGGCCGGGCGGCGCCGACTCGCGTAACGGAACAGGCATGCGCATCGTGCGGCTCGCACTTCCCGGGGAGCCCTTCGGCCGGGTCGAGGACGACGCGGTCCATCTCTTGTCGGCTGCGCCCTGGCTCGGGGGGGCTCCAACCGGTCAGGTCGTGCCCTTCGACGCGGCACAATTGCTCGCGCCGGTCGCGCCTTCGAAGGTAGTGGCCATCGGACGCAATTACGCCGCCCACGCCAAAGAGCTCGGTCACGACGTCCCGAGCGAGCCGCTCCTGTTCCTCAAGGCGCCGAGCGCGATCATCGGACCGGGCGCGTCGATTCGCGTTCCCTCCGTGTCCTCCCGGGTCGAGCACGAGGCCGAGCTGGCGCTGATCATCGGCAAGCGGTGCAAGCGCGTCGCCGAGGCGCAGGCGCTCGAATACGTGTTCGGCTGGACGGTGCTCGACGACGTCACCGCCCGCGACCTGCAGAAGAAGGACGTGCAGTTCACCCGCGCCAAGAGCTTCGACACGTTCTGCCCCGTCGGACCGTGGATCGAGACCGACCTCGATCCGAGCGACCTCGAGGTCAGCGCGCGGGTCGACGGCGCCATCCGTCAGCGCGGGCGCACCCGCAACATGATCTTCCCGGTGCCGATGCTCATCTCGTACGTCAGCTGCATGATGACGCTCGAGCCCGGAGACGTGATCACCACCGGCACCCCGGAGGGCGTCGGCCCGCTCCTGCCCGGCAACGTGCTCGAGACCGAGGTCGAGGGCATCGGCGTGCTGCGCAACCCGATCGTGGCAGACGACGAGTCCTAGAGGTCCTAGAGACCGTGGCGGCGCATCACGTCGCGAACGATCGCGGCGAGGGTGCCCATGATCCGGCCGGTCGCGCCCCAGACGATCTCTCCGTCGACGTGCCAGCTCGGCACGATGCGCGTGAGGCCCTTGCCGCGGAAGAACTGCGGGCGCGGGCGCTCGAACACGAAGCTCGCGAGCGGCACGCAGAACGCGCGCGCGATTTCGGCGGGGTTGGGCTGCGGCGCGACGTCGTGCGCGAGCCAGCCGACGTACGGCGTGATCACGAACCCCGTCGTCGTCGGGACGTCGTCGAGGCGACCGAGGATGTCGATGGACTCGGGCGCGAAGCCGAGCTCCTCGTGGACCTCGCGCACGGCGGTGACCATCGAGTCGCGGTCCTCCGGATCGCGTTTTCCACCGGGAAACGCGACCTGCCCGCGGTGCGACGACATGGTCTCGGTCCTTCGGATCAACCAGACGTGGGTCTCGCCGCCGCGCTCCACCAGCGGGATGAGCACACTCGCCGGTCGTGCACGATCGAACGGGATGCGGGCCTCTTGCCGCTCGAGGAGCACCTCGGCGAGGGCCTGACGGATGCGCGCCGGAATGGGGCGTGCGCTCACGAGCCTCCGAGCTTGAGCGGCAGCTTGAGGCCGACGACGAGCATCGCACCATCACCCGGCGTGTCGCGCGCGCTGCGGTGATCGAGCGCGATGACCCAGCGGGGCATCACGTACACCATGCCGATCGAGGCGTAGGGCCCGACCTCGAGCGACCACTGCGCCTGCGGTCCGTCTTTGGCGGCGAACTCCCGCGCGACGCCGACCTCTAGACCGAGGAGCTGGTAGCCGACCTCGAGACCGACCGACGTGCGGAACCGATCGAGCTTCTCGGCGTGGACCGCGGCCCCGACGTAGGTCCCGCCGGTGATCCAGCGAACCAGGGAGAGCTCGAGACCGACTCCGCTGGCCGGCACCCGCACCGGGTCGTCCACGTGCACCGGCTGCCATCCGACGAACGTCAGGCCGGGGACGAGGAAGGTCAGCCGTTCGAGGGGCTCTTCGGCCGTGGCGCGCGCGAAGATGCCCGGAGGCTCCGACGCAGGGGGCGCGCTCAGGGTGAGGAGGGGCAGCATGGAGCCCCCAGAAAGCTAGCATCCCGTGTAGAATCGGCGCGCTTGTTCGCACGGATTCTGGCCATTGCCTTGAACACCTTCCGGGAGGCGGCGCGTGACCGCGTGCCGCTGGCCCTGTTTGGCGCGGGGCTCGGGGTCGGCGTCGCGAGCCAGCTCGTTGCGGCGATGTCGCTCGGTCGCGATCGCGCGGAGGTCGTGGCGGTGTTGACCACCGCGACGCTGTCGCTGTTCGCGCTGATCGGCGCCATCGTGCTCGGCGCCTCGCTCCTCTACAAGGACCTCGAGCGCAAGACGGTCTTCCCCATTCTCGCGCGACCGATTCGACGTTGGGAGCTCGTCGTCGGCAAACACCTCGGCGTGCTCGCGACGATCACCGTCTTCTCGTGTCTGCAGGGCGCGTTGGCCTTGGCGCTCACGTCGATCGGCCGCACCGAGGGCATTCCCTTCCGCGCGATCGCTCCTTGGCTCGGCGTCCTCGCCGTCGGCGCGGTCGTGCTCGTCCGCGCGCGCGACAAGACCACGCCGTTCCTCGTGCTCGCGCCGCTGCTGTTGATCGCCGAGGCGGTCGCGGTCGGCCCGCTCGGTGATCTGCGCGTGTTCATCCTGGTGACCGTGGTGCTCGCGATCGCGGAGTCGGCGATCGTCACCGCCGTATCGATGGTGTTCGGCGCGTTCTCCACGCCGTTCCTCACCGCGGTCCTGACGGTGGGCATCGTGCTGATCGGCCGCAACGCCGATCTGTTGGCGCGGCTGCCCGAGCGCACGTTCGGTCCGACGCTCGTAGCAGCGGGACGAGGCATCGCGCGGCTCGTTCCCAACCTCCACCTCTACGTCCCCCCGCGCGCCGTCGCGATGGGTCACGCCGCGGGATCGCTCGCGAGCTACGTGGGCGAGGCGGTCGCGTATGGCGCGCTCTACGCGTCGGTCTTGCTCGTCGCGTCGGCGCTGATCTTCCGCCGACGGGACTTCGCGTGACGCGTCGGCCCTTGTCCCGTGTGCGGCTCTGGCTGCTCGCGGTCGTCGCGGTGCTCGGGGTTCTGGTGGGGCGGGCGATGCTCGAGGGGCGCGCCGCGCTCCGTCGCGCGCAAGAGGCCGATGCACGGGGCGAGGTCGAGGCCACGATCGCGTTCTCGATGCGGGCCGCGAAGTGGTACGTGCCGTTCGCCGCACACCCGCAGGCTGCATACGACAAACTGCGCGAGGTGGCGCGGCGCGCCGAGTCCAGCGGCGACGCCGACACCGCGCTCGTCGCGTGGCAGGCCATCCGCGGCGCCGGACGCGCGTCTCGCGGACCGTGGATGCCGTTCGCCGATCGGGCGCTCGAGGCCGACTCTCAGATCGCGATCCTGCTCGCGACCAAGCAAGCCCCGGGAATCGATCGCGACAAACCGCGCGATCGGCTGATCCAAGAGCATCGGGCCCTGCTCGCCGGCGACGACGGCCCGCGGCCGCTCGCGGTCGTTTCGCTCTATGCAGGGCTCGTCATCGCCGTGGCGGCGAGCTACCGACTGCTCGGGGCGCTCGACGCGTCGCTCGAGCCCGATGCCAACCGTGAGGTCGAGCAACGACGCGCGCTCGCCGCGTTCGGCATCGCGATGGTCGGGTTCGTGATGTTCGTCATTGCGCTGTCTCGGGCTTGATCGAGCCCCCCAGTGCGAAGGTCGCCCTCGGCAGATAGCTCCCACCGCGGCTCTCGAGGAGGACGAACGAGTCGACCTCGCAGGCCGCCGTGCTCGGCCGTCGCGCGCCGTCGAGCAGGTGTCGGACCTCGTCGGCCTGCTTGCGACCCTTGATGCGGGCGAGGGTGAGGTGGGCGTGGAACGGGCGCTCGTCGAGCACGAACCCCTCGGCCCCGAGCCCGGCGCCGAGGGCCTGCGCCAGCCGAACGAGGGGGCCGGAATCCTCGACACCGAGCCAGAGGACCATCGGCCGGTGGGGGTTCGGAAACACGCCGTAGCCGGCGAAAGACGCGGAAAACGGGGCGTGGGCGGGCGCGACGTCCCGAGCCACGCGCTCGGCGACGAGGGCGCGGTCCTCGGGGAGCTCGCCGAGAAATTGAAGGGTGACGTGCATCTGCGCGCGGTCGACCCACCGGAGCGAGGGGACCCACGCCCGGTCGCGTTCGAGGGTGCGAACGACTTCGTCTCGGACGGGCGCGGAGGGAAAGACGCCGAAGAAGAGCCGCATGGTTGCCGTTGGAGTGTACTCGGATGCTACTCTCGCGGCCCCACAGGAGGCTCGATGTTCAAGCACGTCACGATCACCCTCGGCATTCTCTTCGGCGCGGGTCTCCTCGTCGGCTGCACCCCGTCGCCCGAGAAGGTGTGCAACCACTTCATGGACCTCGAGGAGAAGCACGCGGCAGAGAAGAAGAAGGACAGCGACAAGGAGATCGATCCGAAGATCGAGAAGCTCATCGCCAAGATCAAGGAGAAGCAGAAGGAGCAGTGCCCGAAGGCGATGGGGGCCCTCAAGGAGGACTCCGCCGACGTGTACAAGTGCTTCTCCAAGTGCATCACCAAGACCAACGACTACGACGTCGCCAAGAAGTGCGACGACGAGTGCGACGGCTTCAAGGATGCCTGGAAGAAGGCGATGAAGAAGACCAGCTCCAAGGACGACGACGACGGCGACAAGAAGAAGAAGGCGTCCGACGACGACGAGTCCGACAAGAAGAAGGACGACGACTCGGACAAGCCGAAGAAGAAGAAGAAGTCCTCCGACGACGAGTGATCGCCGTCGCCAGACGGACGCCGCTCCGCGTGCTGCGTCGTTGACGTGGCTCGCGCGGGCGCGGTCGAAGGTCCAAAGTCAAAGGTCGAACGAGAAGGAGACTTCTCGATTCGACCTTTCGACGTTTCAGGAGTTCCTCGAGGTATCGAAGGTCGAAGGCCAGGCCGAGTGTCTCGATTCGACCTTCGACCTTTGACCTTCGACCCTCTCGATCAGGCCTTCCGCAGCGAGACCTTCGCGATCATCCCCTCGACCTCGATCTCGATCGCATCGGCGAGCTCCCCGCTCTCCTTCGCCTCGAAATCCGTGCAGAGGGCGTTGCCGACGATCAGATCGCAGTGGGTGTTCGCCGCGTCGACCAGCTCCTTGGGACCGACGAGCGACACGGCGATGCGGTCGTCGTAGGCGAGGCCTGCCTCCTTGCGGCGGGTCTGCAGACGATTGAGCAGCTCGCGGGCGAGGCCCTTTTGTTTGAGCTCCGGGGTGATGCGCGTGTCGAGGACGACCACGCCGACCCGATCGCCGGCTGCGGCGAAGCCCTCGCGGGCGAGGACCTGGACCTCGACCTCCTCGGGGGTGACCTCGAGGGGTGCACCGTCGATCTCGACGCCGGGGACCAGCGCCTTGCCGTTGGTGACGAGATCGGCGCGGAGCGCGATCGCATCGACCTTCTCGAGCGCGGCTTTGACGGCTTGCACGTGTTTGCCGATGCGTGCGCCCAGCGCGCGGAAGTTCGGCTTGAGCTTGAAGGTCACGTACTCCGCGGCGTGATCGGGGCCGACCACGCGCGGCGTCGCGTTGAGCTCCTCTTCGATGAGGGCGGCGTTCTTCTCGATGCCCGCCTTGGCCGACGAGCCGACGATGATCGTCGCGCTGCCGAGCGGTTGGCGAACCTTGAGCTTGGACGCGGTGCGGACCTGCAGACCGAGCGAGACGACGGAGCGCACGTCGCCCATCTCCTTGGAGAGGGTCGCGTCGATGTCGGACTCGATCGACTCGAAGGGAGAAAGTGCCGGCGTGCTATCTGCACGCAGGCCGATCGGCGTCGGGAAGTCGCAGAGGTGCACGCTGACCGGATCGTTCGGGAAGAACGGCGGAACGAGCCCGCGGTAGAGCTCGTCGGCGAGGAACGGCACGAACGGCGCGGCCATCTTGGCGATGGTGACGAGCACGTCGAAGAGCGTGCGGTACGCCTCGCGCTTGTCGGTTGCGTGATCGGCGTCGCCGTGCGCCCAGAAGCGCTCGCGCGAACGACGCACGTACCAGTTGGAGAGCGACTCGGTGAGCGCGATCAGCGTCTGGGCCGCGTCGTACACCTGGTACTTGTCCATCTGCTCGACGATGGCCTTGTTGGCGATCGCCAGCTCCGACAACATCCAGCGGTCGAGCACGTGGGCCGGTTTGCCGGCGCGGACGTGCCGCGACGGGTCGAAGCCGTCGAGGTTCGCGTAGATGGTGAAGAACGAGAAGACGTTCCGCAGCTTGATCGCGAAGTCCTTCTGGAACGCGCGCACGTTCGACAGCGAGTGGCGCGTGTTGGTCCAAGGCGGCGACGACGCGTAGAAGAACCAGCGGAACGCGTCGGCTCCGGGCGCCGGCGTGCTCGGGTCCTCGACGAACACGCGCTCGGCGGGCGGGATGCGGGGAACCTCGACGGGCTTCACGTCGAGACCCTTGCTGTGCACCACGGCGGAGAGTGCCTCGCGATCGCCAGCCTCGAGCACCACCACGCGGCGCGGGAGCTTCTTGTGCCCCTTGATGACGAGCTCGCGCGCGGGCGCGTCCTTCAGGTCGCCGCGGTAGACGCGGATCTTCGCGCCGTCCTGCAGGTCGAGGCCCTCGAGGTCCTCGCGCGCGATGGCGCACTCGCCCGCGGGCACGACCACGCCGGTGTGCGTGTCGTCGACGACGGCGAACTCCATGCGCACGCGGTCGAGGATGACCTCGGGCGGCGTGTAGTTGCCCTTCGACTTCGACTCCTTCTTCCCCTCTTTGTCACCCACGTGTCCGAGGACGATGCAGGTCTTGTAGGGGTGCGCCTTGGAGGCGAGATCGAGCCCGTACTGGGTGCGGGTCTTGTCGTCGAAGACCAGCGTGCTGATCATGAGCAGCGAGTAGAACCACCCGCGCGTCTGATCGATCGCCTCGCTGATGAAGTCGGCGGGCCAGGCCTTCTGCAGCTTCTCGGCGCTGCCGGGCTGGTTGGGGAAGCCCCACTGCGCGAACGGCATGCAGCCCGAGTCGAACCAGCAGTCGATGACCTCGGGGACGCGCTTCATGTTCCCGCCGCAGTGCGGGCAGGCGAAGGTGACCGCGTCGATCCACGGTTTGTGGACCACGAGATGCGGGTTGAGCGACGGATCGGCCTCTTTCGCCGCGCGGAAGTGATCGAACGCCTTGGGGTTGAGCTGCTCGATCTCGGCGACGCTCGCCGGCGCGTGCATGTGCGTCTCGTCGTTGTCGCAGACCCACACGTTGAGGGGCGTGCCCCAGAACCGCTCGCGGGAGAGCGCCCAGTCGACGTTGTTCGCGAGGAAGTCGCCGAAGCGACCCTCCTTGATGTGCGGCGGGAGCCAGTCGACCGCGCGGTTGTTGGCGATCGCATCGTCCTTGTGCGCCGTGGTGCGGATGAACCACGCGGGGCGCGCGAACTGGATGAGCGGATCGTCGTCGGCGCGCCAACAGAACGGGTAGTCGTGGCGATAGAGCTCGTGGTGGAGCAGGAGGCCGCGCGCCTCGAGGTCCTTGAGGATCAGCTTGTCTGCGTCTTTGACCCAGGTGCCGGCCCACGCGCCGTCGCGGAACAGACCGTCGCTGCCGACGGCGCAGAACAGGTCGAGCTCACCCAAGCGTTGGGCCAGCTTCTTGTGCGCCTTGTTGTCGTCCTCGCCGAACGCGGGGGCGATGTGGACGATGCCGGTGCCGCTGTCGAGCGTGACGAAGTCCTCGACGATCACCCGCCAGTAGTTCGACTCGCCGTTGGGTGCCTTGTCGTCGCGGTGATCGCGCGCGTAGATGTCGAACGGCGGGTCGTAGCGGAGCCCATCGAGCTCGCTGCCCTTGACGGAGAAGTCGGCGACCCGCTCGCCCTTGGTCTTCTTCGCAAACTCGTCTGCGAGCGCGTCGGCGATCACCACCGGACCTTGCGGAGTCGACACCGCGACGTACTTCGCCTCGGCCTTCACCGCGGCGTACATGTTCGACGAGAGGGTCCACGGGGTCGTGGTCCACGCGGCGAGCGCGAGGCCCGCGGGCGCGCCCTTGGGCAGATCGCGCAGTGGGAACCGCACGAAGGCCGAGGGATCGTCGACCTGCTTGTAGCCGAGACCGACCTCGGCGCTCGAGAGCGCGGTGCCGCCCTGCGCCCACCACCACACGACCTTGTGACCACGATAGAGCAGGCCGCGCTTGAACAGCTGCGACAGCGCCCACCAGACGCTCTCGACGTAGGTCTTGTGGTAGGTGACGTACGCGTCGGGGAGATCGACCCAGAACGCGATGCGATCGGTGAGCCGCTCCCACTCCTCGGTGTAGCGGAACACGCTGTCGATGCAGCGGCGGACGAAGGGCTCGACCCCGAACTGCTCGATCGCGGCTTTGCCGTGGATGCGCAGCTCTTTTTCGACCTCGACCTCGACGGGGAGACCGTGGGTGTCCCACCCGGCCTTCCGGTCGACGCGGTAGCCGCGCATCGTCTTGTAGCGAGGGAACAGGTCCTTCACCACGCGCGTGAGCACGTGCCCGTTGTGCGGCGTGCCGTTGGCGGTGGGCGGTCCTTCGTAGAAGACGAAGCTCGGTCCGCTCTTCTCGAGCGTCTTCTCGAAGACCTTCTCACGCTTCCAGAAGTCGATGATCCCGCGCTCGGTCTCGGGGAAGCGGAGCGCCGGGTCGACCTTGGGGAACGAGGGTTTTTCCTGAGAAGACATGGGGCCCGGAACCTAGTGCCGCCCTTCCGGAGCGGCAACGAACCCCTCGCGCGCCTGCTACGCTTGGAGAACGACGATGTCCGCGACCGCACGGATCACGCTGCGCTACGACGTTCCGGCGACGACCGCGAGCTGGGTGCTCCCCGAGGAGCCCATGCCCGAGTCGACGCCGCACGATCACACCGTCGAGCTGATCCGCTGCCTGCTCGCGCACTGGGTCGCGCGCACGGCGCGGAACGCCCAGGTCGCGCGAAACCTCGCGGTGCGCTGGCTGCGCGAGCACCCGAACGTCGGGATCGATCCGGACGTCTGTCTGATCGAGCCGAAGACACCCGAGGGCGACGAGCTCGAGAGCCTCCGCACGTGGTTGCCCGGGCACCCGGCGCCGAGACTCGCCGTCGAGGTGGTGAGCGGCTCGAACGCCCGCAAGGACTACGTATCGGCGCCCGAGCGGTACGCGGCGTCCGGTACGACCGAGCTCTGGGTGTTCGATCCGCGGCTCGCCGGCCCGCGCGCGCAGGGTGGTCCATTCCGGCTTCAGCAATGGCTGCGCGACGACGACGAGGTGTTCCGTCGGGTGGTCGCCGGGGACGGTCCTTTCTTCTCGCCCGCCGTCCAAGCCTGGGTGTTCGCGGTCGACGAGGGTCGAAAGCTCCGCATCGCCGCGGACGCCGAAGGCACGCGTTGGTGGGAGACGGCCGAGGAGGCAGAGCGAGCTGCCAAAGAAGCTGCACTCGCCCGCGTCGCGGAGCTCGAGGCCCTCCTCTCACACCCCAAACCGTGACCGCGAGCGCTTGGGCGGCATCTTCGTGAGCACGGAATGAGCGCCCCCCAGACTGCACTCGAGGTTCGGCTGCTCGAGAGCATCGCCGAGGTTCCGGAAGCGACGTGGAACGGGTTGCTCGCTCCGGATTCGTCACCATTCCTCGAGTGGGCATGGCTCGAGGCGCTCGAGCAGGCGGGCTGCGTGACTGCGGAGCGCGGCTGGCTACCCCGACACCTCACCGTCTGGCGCGGTGAGGAGCTGGTGGCGGCGGTGCCCGCCTACATCAAGGGCAACAGCGAGGGCGAGTTCGTTTTCGACCACCAGTGGGCGGCCGTCGCCCAACGACACTTTCGCGTCCGCTGGTACCCGAAGCTCATCTTCGCGGTCCCGTTCACGCCCGCGACCGGTGACCGGGTCCTCGTTGCTCCAGACCTCGATCGCGACGTGCTCCGCGCGTTGATCGCCGACGTCACCCCCAAGCTCGCCGACACGCTCGAGCTGTCGTCGGCGCACCTCTTGTTTCCCCGCGCCGACGAGCAAGACGTTTTCGTCGCGCGCAACTGGATTCGCCGCCACGGCGTGCAGTACCACTGGTCGAACGACGGATTCCGGACGTTCGAGGACTTCCTCGCGACCCTGCCTTCGAAGAAACGTACGCAGATCCGCCGAGAGCGACGCGGCGTGCGCGACGCGGGGATCGTGGTCGAGACCCGCCGCGGCGATGCCATCGACGAAGAGACGATCGCCGCTGCGTACACGTTCTACCTCTCGACGGTCGACAAGTTCGCTTGGGGTCGACGCTACCTCAACGAGCGCTTCTTCCGATTGATCGCCGAGCGGTGGGCGAAGGATCGACTGGAGATCGTCGTCGCGCGCGAAGGGTCACGCTTGCTCGCCGGCGCGATCAACATCCGCAAGAACGACCGCCTCTACGGTCGCTACTGGGGCGGCATCGAAGAGCGGCCGTTCCTCCACTTCGAGGTCTGCTTCTACCACTCGATCGACGAGGCGATCGCGCAGGGAATCAAGGTGTTCGAGCCCGGGGCGGGCGGCGAGCACAAACGCGCGCGTGGCTTTCGCCCGACCCTGACGAACTCGGCGCATTGGGTTGCCGACACACGTCTGCGCGACACGCTCGCCGACTACTGCAACCGCGAGGCGGAGTACCTCGAACGCGTGGTCAGCGGCGAGGTAGATGAAGAGGTCTAGAGTCTAGGGTCTAGAGTCTAGAGTCCGAGAACGCTCGAACGCGCTGACCCCTCCGCCAACTTGGGATGGAGGTCAAAGGTCAAAGGTCGAACAGAGGCTTCTCGGTCTCGCCTTCGACCTTCGACCTTCGACCTTCGACCTCCGAATGACCGGCGGTGCCTGCGACGGAGCTCTAGACTCTAGACCCTAGACTCTAGACCTCTGATCAGCGGCACACGTCCGTCGACGGCAGCACGCAGGTCGACGCGCAGAGGAGCGGCGCCTCGCACTGCGAGCCGTTCGGTCCCGTTCGGAAGCACGAATCGCCGGCCTTGGCCGCACCGACGCACGCGCCGGTGTAAGCGCCTGCGTTGGTGATCTTGCACTTGAGGCCGAAGTTGCAGAGACCGAGCGTGCCGTCGCCGCGGAAGCCGCAGGGCTCGCCCAGGCCGTGCGTGGTGAGCGGAACGCACTTGCTCGTCACGCTGCTGCACGAGAGGGTGGGCTCGCACTCCTGCTTGGCGGGATCGCACGCGCTGTCGAGCGAGAGCCGCGGGGCGCACTTACCGTCGGGCGCACAGTAGTCGGCGGTGTGGCACGGCTTGCTTCCGTCGCACGCCCCCCCGCGGTCGACCCACGGAACACACTTGGTGTTGTGGCAAGCGAACCCCTCGGCGCAGTGCTGGTGCATCGCGCACGCGCCACCCGGACCGACTCGGTCGGAACAGCTGCCGCACGCCGAGGTGAGCTCGTAGCGACAGTACCCACTCTTGCACTGGTCGCTGCCCGCGCACGGCGTGCCGTTGTCGGAGGTGCCCTTGAGGCGGCAGTCGGCGGGAATGACCGGGTTCTCGTAGAACGTGCGAAGGATCTGGTCGCACGAGTACTCCGGGCCCGATACCCGCCCGCAGGCCTCGATGTCGGCGGTGGTGAGCAGCGAGCCGGGCCCGAACAGAACCGAGGTGCTCAGCTTGAGGCGACGGGCGACGCAGCCCTCTTCGTCGGCCCACAGCGTGCTGAACTGCACGGGAAAACACTTCTGGAACGAGCGGCAGAACACCCGGTGGTTGGCCGCGAGCGCATCGACGGCACCCTCGGGAATGGGCTTGCCGGCATCTCCCGCATCGACGAGCACGCCGGTGTCGGTCCCGGCGTCCACGCGCGAGGGGCTCTCGCGGCTCGCACATGCGAGCAGCGAGAACACCAGCGAAAGGAGCGGAAGCCGCACGAACCGAAGTCTAGAGCACCGAACGGTTTGAATCCGTAGCGAAACACGCGAGGTTGCGTGAGATTCGCGTCGCACGGACCGGAGGGCGACGCAGGCGTACTAGCAGTACGTCGAGGAGACCGGAGGGAGTACGACGCGAAGATCGCGCAAGATCGCGGGTTGGAGCAGGATTCAAACCGTTCGGTGCTCTAGGTCATGGCGCCCGATCCG
>Ga0208492_1000354_pt1 | contig 40987 bp, 38 predicted proteins | sample Subbioar_CSW14AB_FD_184820 | JGI IMG/M metagenome (GOLD analysis project Ga0208492, IMG submission 184820) | Serpentinite rock and fluid subsurface biosphere microbial communities from McLaughlin Reserve, California, USA - CR12Mar_CSW14AB (SPAdes) | ecosystem: Environmental > Terrestrial > Deep... | reverse complement strand
CCAAGGGCATCGACCGGTTCTTCGACGCGCACATCGAGACGGTCATCGCGATCTACATGGAGGCGCTCACGATGCCGTGAGCATCGCAGGGACGCAGCGGAGCCCCCGGTCGGATCGAGGTCCGGCGGGGGCTCCGCTCTGATCAGCCGAGTCGGCGCGTCCCGCGGATCACTCCGCGTGGCCGCCGCCGCGGCATGCCATGCCGGGATTCACGCCCAGATCGATGCCGGCGCTCGCGTAGATGCCGAAGCTCTGCACGCCGTGGTACCGGTCCTTGCCGGCCGGGCTCTGGTTGCCCCGCATCGCCAGCATGTCGTCGTCGAAGCCCGGAGGGTTGCCTTCCACGGCGTCCGCCGTGTCCAGGCCGGAGTACACGCACTCCGATGCGGCGTGCCCGGGCCCTTCGGTCGGGTCGCCGTTGCCGTTCACCTCGCCCGCGTGCGCGGCACCCGCGCCCGCCAGCATCATCATGAGCGCGACGGCACAGCCCGTCATCGTCCTCTTCATAGTCCCTGCTCTCTCCGTGGGGCCGAGGGGGACGGCCCGCGTCACCTGCACAGATGCGGAAGCCGCCGTGCTGATACGGCACGACCTATGCCGTCGACGATGACGACCGGCGGCCGCTGCTCTCGCGGCGGCTCCGCACGAGCTCAGCCAAGTCGCCTCACCGGCCGCGCGCCGGACGGACGCCGGATCTCACCCGCCCCATCACCCGATCCCGCGCACGACTCGCGCGCTCCCCCGCATCGGCGCCACCTCGGACCGAGTTGTGGTGAATTTGTTGACATCGCCCACTTATCGGTGCCTACCATACGACAGTCGCCGGATCGGCAACGCGTCCCGGCGACCACCCCCGATGCAAAGGAGCATTCATGCGCACCACCCGCCCCCTGCTCGTCGGCGCCGCCCTGGCGCTGGCCTCAGTGGCACTGGCCCCGAGCGCGGCCCTCGCCGCACCGGCCCCGCCCGCCGACCCGAACGCCTCCGAGCACTCGGCGGCGATCGGCGAGAACACCCTGCGCGCACTCGCCGAGGCCGCCGGAATCGAGATCGGCGTGGCCGTGAACACCGACCTGCTCGCAAGCGACGTCAAGTACCGCAACATCGTGAACACCCAGTACTCGAGCGTGACGGCCGAGAACGTCATGAAGTGGGAGGCCCTGAACCCGCAGCCCGGCGTCTACGACTGGGAGGCCGCGGAGGCGCTCATCGCCAACGCCGAGGCCAACGGCCAGGTCGTGCGCGGGCACACGCTCGTGTGGCACAACCAGCTGCCGGCGTGGCTGACCACCGGCGACTACAGCGCCGAGGAGCTGCGCGCCACCCTCGAGGAGCACGTCAAGACGGTCGCGGCGCACTTCGCCGGCGACATCCAGCAGTGGGATGTCGTCAACGAGGTCATCGACGACAACGGCACCTTCCGCGAGACGATCTGGTACCAGGCGTACGAGGAGCTCGGCCTGCCCGGCGAGCAGTACGTCGCCGACGTGTTCCGCTGGGCCAAGGAGGCCGACCCCGAGGCGGTGCTGTTCTACAACGACTACAACCTCGAGTTCACCGGCCCCAAGAGCAACCTCGCCTACACGTTCGTGCAGGACATGCTGGCCGACGGAGTGCCCATCGAGGGCGTCGGCTTCCAGGGTCACCTGGACACGCAGTACGGCTACCCCGACCTGCGGAACAACCTGGAGCGGTTCGCCGCCCTGGGCCTCGAGGTCGCGATGACCGAGGTGGACGTGCGCACGTTCGTCACGCAGAAGCCGAACGGGACCTACACGAACACCCCGGCGGACCCGGCCGAGGAGGCCCAGCAGATCGACTGGTGGGCGCAGACCCTCGAGGACTGCCTCGCGGTCGAGGCGTGCAACTCGTACACGGTCTGGGGCGTCTCGGACGCCCACTCGTGGATCCCCGGCTGGTTCACCGGCCAGGGCGCGGGCCTGCTGTACGACATGCACGACAACCCCAAGGCGCAGTACGAGGCGCTGCGCGAGGTCCTGCGCGACGCTTCCTGAACCAGCGCGGGTAACGCGGAAACCCCCGGTCAGATCTCATCTGACCGGGGGTTTCTCTGAAGCTGGGGTACCTGGACTCGAACCAAGAACAACTGAGAGCCGCCTGGCACGTCTGGGCGAAGCCCCGAATCGGTGGAGTTCCCCGTAATTTCAGGGATCTCATGGGGTCGAGTCTACCGCGAGCTACGGACAGCTACGCAGTGGTTCGGGCTGATTCGCGCCGCTCAGGAGGGTTTCTGGTCACCAATCTGGTCACCGGTTCTCGATGTCATCGAGCCGTTGGACGGGCACGAACGCGGCGAGCGGTTTCGGATCTCTGGTGAGGTCGTACTCGCGCAGCAAGGCGATGTATCGGCGCTTGTCGATGTCCCAGTCGTACGTCTCTGCGATCGCCTCCGCGTCTTGCGCGGCGAGGAACACCAGGTCGGCGAGCAGTCGCGTCGTTCGCCCGTTCCCGTCGACGAAGCCGTGGATGCGGACGGTCTCGGCATGCACGGCGATGCCGAGTTCGCGTGCTGTCCAGCCGTCGGTGTGCTCCCACCGGTACCGGATGTTGTCGAGCGATCCGCGGAACTCGACGGCGATGTGCTCGGGTTCGACGCCGATGTTGAGATCACGCCTTCGGTATCGGCCTGCCCACGTCCACAGGTCTCCGTAGAGCTTCTGATGCAGGTAACGGAGGAACGCGTCCGTGAGGATATCGGCGAGCACGAGTCGCCCGTCGGCGATGTCATCGAGCAACGCGATGCTGACCTCATCGTTGATCGCCTGCTCGGCCTCGTAGAGGTCGATTTTCTTCGGCTCATCGCCGAGGATCTCACGAGCCTGTGGGGTGAGAGCGTCTGCTTCTTCCGGGTCCCACGGCGTTTCGCCGTAGCCGGGATCGACACCCATCAAACGCGCTGCTTGCGCGCGGCGAGGAAGCGCTCGACCCGTTCAGAGCGAGTGACACCGACCGGCACCGACCTGTTCTCCAACGCTGCCGACGCCCGCGTGGAACGCAGAGCGGCACGATGAAGCGCCTCGCGAGTGACGTCCTTGCGCTTCATATGCTCACCTCCGGGAGAGCAGGATCGACTTCATTCTATCGTGCCGACTCCCTCCTGGTGGGGCCGCGGGACTTGACCCCTGATCTTGGACACGCTGATTCCAGCACGATGCTGGGGAAGCGAGAATCCGAGGGATGGCAAGGAAGAACTACACGGACGAGTTCCGGCGGCGGGCTGTCGACCTGTTCGAATCGACGCCGGGCGCGACGCTGAAGGGCATCGCGGGCGATCTCGGGATCTCCCGCGATGCGTTGAAGGAGTGGGTCGAGCGGCTGGGCTCCGGGACCACGACGGCGGGCTCGCAGAGGCGGTCCTCGTCGGCTGGGCGGCCGGAGTCGCAAGCGGCGCGGATCGTACGGTTGGAGGCGGAACTCGCGGCTTCGCAGGCGGAGCGGGTCAAGCTCGAGACGGAGCGAGACATGGCGGATTCAACCGGTGGTCGCAACGAGTTCTGTGAACTTCTCCGATGGTGTCAGATAGCCGAGCGTTTTGCGTGGTCGTCCGTTGAGCGAGTCCTGGATCGCGGTCAGCTCAGCGCGGGTGACGATGCTCAGATCGGTGCTCTTCGGCAGGTACTGGCGTAGCAGTCCGTTGGTGTTCTCGTTGCTTCCGCGCTGCCACGGGGAGTGCGGGTCGCAGAAGTAGATCGGGATGCCGGTCGCTGTCGTGAACTCGGAATGCTTGGCCATCTCGGCGCCCTGATCCCAGGTGATCGTCCGCGCCAGCGACGCCGGCAACGCGGTGATCGCCTCGCGCATTGCGGCCTCCACCTTGTCGGCGCTCTTCCCGTCGGGCAGGTGCAGCAGAAGTGTGAGGCGGGTGCTGCGTTCAACGAGGGTTCCCACGGCGCTGCGACTGTTCTCACCGAGGATCAAGTCGCCTTCCCAATGCCCCGGCACGGCGCGGTCTTCGACCTCCGCGGGGCGCTCGCTGATCATCACCATCCCTGGCAGCCGGCCTCGCCGGTCCGTCGCGGTCCGCGACTTCCGTGCCGCACGCCCTGACCGCAGGCAGCGGGCAAGCTCGCGGCGCAACTGCCCGCGTCCCTGCACGAACAGGGACTGGTAGATCGTCTCGTGACTCACGTGCATCTCAGGGTCGTCGGGATGCTCCAACCGTAGGCGGGCGGCGATCTCCTGCGGAGACCACAGTTGCTCCAGCTGCGTCGCGACAACCTCGAGCAGCCGTCCACCGTCAAGCTTGAACGGCTTCGGTCGGCGGGCCTGCTCTCGCGCGTCCTCATGCGCCCGCCACGCCGAGCACCCCTCCCGCCCGCCGCCGCGCTTGACCTCGCGGCTGACCGTCGACACCGCCCGTCCCAGGGCGAGCGCGATCGCGGTCAACGTGTCACCGCGCGCGAGACCAACCAGGATCTCCTCACGATCGAAGACCGTCAGATGCCCCTCGCGCGGCTCCCAGCCGAACGGCTTCCCGTCGAGGTGACGCCCTTCCCGCGCCATGCGGCCGACCATCGGGGCCGTGCAGCCGATCTCGCGGGCGATATCGATGAGCCGCCACCCCTTCGAGTGGAGACGGAGCGCGAGCTGCTTCTGCTCACGACTGAGATGACCATGCTTGCCCTGCAACGAATGCCTCCCGAGATCAGCGTCTGCTTCATCTCACAGCACTCATTGCGCTGACCGGTTGAATCCGCCCATCCTCCGTCAGGCGGCGAAGTATTTCGCCGGGGAGACGAACTGGTGAGCCGCTTCCAGTTCGTCAAGGACCACAAGGACGCCTACGGCGTGAAGCGGTTATGTGAGATCGTCGATGTCGCAAGGTCATCGTTCTACGCGTGGCTCGAAGCCGGCCCTGGAAGGGCTGCGCGGGCCGCGGCGGACGCGGAGCTCGCCGAACGGATCCGGGTCGTGCAGGACCCTGCCCGGGGCGGTGACCGCGCCTACGGCGCCCCGCGGGTCACCGCGGAGCTGAACGACGGCGTGCCCGCCTCACAGCGGGTCAATCACAAGCGGGTGGCGCGGGTGATGCGGGAGCACTGCCTGGCCGGGATCCGGCTGCGGCGCCGGGTGAAGACGACGGTCCCGGACCAGTCCGGACGCCGGTTCCCCGACTTGATCGGCCGGGACTTCACCGCCGAACAGCCCAACCAGCGTTACGTCGGCGACATCACCTACCTCCCGATCGCCGACGGCTCGAACCTCTACCTCGCCACGGTCATCGATCTCTGCTCACGCAAGCTCGCTGGCTGGCAGGTCGCCGACCACATGCGCGTAGGGCTCGTCGAAGACGCCCTCCGCACTGCCGCGCGGGACCGCGGCTCGTTGGCCGGGTCTGTGTTTCACAGCGATCACGGATCGGTCTACACGTCCAAGGCCTACGCCAAGCTCTGCACGGACTTGAAGGTGACCCAGTCGATGGGCGCAGTCGGCACGTCCGCGGACAACGCGCTCGCGGAGTCGTTCAACGCGTCCTTGAAACGTGAGCTCCTCGAAGGACGCTCGACGTTCCCCGACCAGGCGACCGCCTACCGGGCCGTGTTCCGCTGGGTCAACCGCTACAACACGCGACGGCGGCATTCCGCGATCGGCAACATCAGCCCGAACGCCTACGAGAACACGATCTCGACTACGCTCGCGGAAGCGGCATAAACCGAAACGACACCGTGTCCAAGATCAGGGGCGAAGGCCCCGCGGTGCACGCGCCGCCCCCAGGCACTTCCCTGACCAGCAGTTGGGTGGAAACCGACGTGTTCCACGAGAATTGATCGCGATGGCGTATCCCGACGTGATGCGCCCGAGTCGGAAGGAGGAAGATGGCATCCGAGAAGTTCGAGGCACCGGAGCTTCAGAAGTTCATCGCCGCGCTGCGCCCCGACGACGATCATCTGGACGATCTCTGGCGCCGACCCGAGCCGCAGCTCCTCCCCGTCCCCTCGGTGGTGAGGGGTTTCCGCATCCGTATCGACCTGCAGCGCACGAAGCCGCCGGTGTGGCGACGTGTCGAGGTGCCGGGTGACATCCTCCTGCCGCGGTTGCATGAGGTGATCCAGGCGGCGATGGGATGGACCGACAGCCACCTGCACCGCTTCCGCACGAGCAATGACCGCAACGCTCCCGAGTTCCTCACCCAGTTCGACCTCGACGAGGGCGACGAGGGGATGCTCGAAGACGATGTTCGTCTCGATCAGGTCATCGCCGGCGAGGGTGATCGGCTCTGGTACGACTACGACTTCGGGGATGACTGGAAGCACCTCCTGCGCGTCGAGAAGGTGCTCGACGCCCCTCCTTCGGCTCCGGTGTGCGTCGGCGGGAAGCTCGCCTGCCCGCCCGAGGACTGCGGTGGCGTCTGGGGTTACGCCGAACTCGCCGACTGGGTGCGCAGCGACTACGACGATGCCCTCCGCCCCGAGGTGTTCGATAGCACGGCGGAAGGACGCGCGTGGCTGCCCCACGGCTGGCATCCCGACGCCTGCGACATCGATGAGACGAACGAGCTGATCACCTCCGTCACCGCGGAGCCGATCCCGGTCGTCGAGGAACTCGAGTCGCTGCTCGAACTGGCGCAGAACCGTGGCGCACGCGGCCTGCGCAACGCGCTCGCTAAGCCGGCTGCCTCCGGTGCGACCGATGTCAGCGCAGACGAGGCCGCTGATCTCACCGAGCCGTTCCGAGTGCTCCTCGACGTCGTCGGGGACGGCGTGACGCTCACCGGCGCCGGCTATCTGAAACCCGCCGTCGTCGAGCAGATAGCACATCGCACGGGCATCACCGAATGGTGGATCGGCAAGGCCAACCGCGAAGACCTCACCTGGCCCGTCTGGGAACTCCGCGCCACCGCGCGAGCGCTGGGGCTGGTGTCGGTGCGCAAAGGGCGCATCGCTCCGACTCGGGCAATCGCGGCACGGCGGGGCGATCCGCAGGCGATCCTGCGCCACATCACCGGCCGGCTCCCACTCGGAACGACCCCCGCCGAGCGACACGCCGGATGGATGGCGCTCGTCGTCGCCGCGAATGAGACACCCGCTGAACTCTGGGAGTCACGCATCAGTGAACTCTTGTTCGAACTCGGCTGGCGCGACCGCGAAGACCCCTACCGCGCCCCATCCCCCGACAGCCCCACGCTCGACGCACTCAACCTGCTCACCGGGGCGATGCGCGTGAACCGGCGACCCAAGAGCCTGAACACGGCCGTCGCAGCCATCGCCCGGACCGTCATACGGGCTTGACCGTCTGGTCACCAGATCAGGTGCCGCGAGGTCCGGCCGAAACCGTCACAGTTCCGCCCTACCTGTAGCCGATTCGGTCGACTCAGACGGTGCGCCGGATGCCGTGTGCCAGTTCCGTTCGACGGGGCTCCACAGGGCCTTGGCGTCGAGCCCGTCGAGCACCGGGTCGACGAAGTCAGCAACGACAGCGACGGTGTCGGAGAACCTCTCCGGCAGACTCGCGCCTGCGTCGCCGAGCCCCCTCCGGTAGGCGACATAGGTTGAGTCTCGGAGCACGGCGAGCCCCTCGGTGGCCTGCGCTAACGGAATCAACGTGGTCCCGCGGAAAGTTGCGGTCGCCGTGAGCGCGTCACGCAGTTGCCCGCACTGGAGAGCCTGTGTGCCGGTCAAGAGATGGATGTCAGCGAAGTCACGCACGCGCGTATTCGCTCGTCCCAGTTCGATCGCGGTGACGAGTTTCTCTGCGAGTACCGTCTCGATCGGGTAGCCCAGGACGCGGATCGGCGGAGCGTCCGGCCGCAGCGACGGCAGCACGACTGTTCGCGGGGCCGGCGTGACGGGGTCGCCGAAGTTGATGTCGAGCCGTAGCTTGACCTGCGCTGTCACGAGCCGTGCCGTCATCGTCACCCGCACGCCGGAATACAGCGCGTCATCACGAATCACCGCAGTGGTGGCCGTGTCGGGCAGGAACTCCACGCCGTCGTCTGGGTCTTCGATCGCGGCGATGTCAGCGACGCGGCGGGCCACGGTCTCTTCGTCAGAGGCCATGTTGCGCGCGAGGGCGTCGGCGTCGACCGTGGGACGGCGGGTGCCGAAGGAAGCCAGCAGCATCCCGCCCTTCAGGATAAAGTCCTCGGCGTACGGTGAGCGCGACATCCGCGACAGCCACCGCTCGACGATGTACATCGTGAGCAGTTCCTGGGTGCCACGGTTCTGGCGGCGAGCCTGGTTCTGCAGGTCGAGGTATGCGCGCCCTGCGGCGCTCTCTCGCGTGGGGCGACTCATCGGGCACTCGCAACATCGAGCGCAGCGCGCATCGGCCCAAAAGTCCCCAGCGCCTCCGCGTAGTCCAGCAGCAGTGCCGGTTTCGAGTTCGGCACTGCCAGGTATCGGTGAAGCGCGGCGTGCGCGATCGGCTCACCAAGGCGTCTCCGGAACCGCATGAGATCCACCACAGTCCTCGCCGCGTCGTAGATGCGCACGGGCTCCCCCGGCCCCGCCTCGAACGCGGTCAAACCGAGTTCGAACGTGGTCTCATCGAAGCGAAACACCGTCACAGGCGGGTAAGTGATCGCCGGCGTATGCGACCGGTTGGGAACCGCGATCTGCACCGACGCCGGCATCTCGTCCGTCAGCTCGTGGATCGCTGCCGCGGAGATACAGCACACAATCGCGCGAGGAGCGCGGTGCGCCACCGCGATCATGTCGGGGTACGACGCCGGGGACGCGTCTGCTCGACGGAAGACCCCACGCGAGAGCTCGATGATCTGCCCGCCATCTCGCCAGGCATACAGATCTCGCGGATGCACACCGTGCGCCCGCGCGGCCTCCGTCGTGAACGTCGACGGGAGCGAGTCATCCAACTCCTTCATGGATACAATCCTCGCACAGAACGCTCAACTATGTGTGGTTTTTATCCACCACTGGTCACTCCGTTGCGCCCAGCGTCAGGCAATCTCTCGCCGCTCCCCCTGGCTACGCCATCACGGGGATCATGTCAGTGCGCGTCGCCACCGAAAACTCGACCTCTTCCGTCTCGGTCTCTGCGTTGGCGCCCAAAGCAGTGAGCTTCGCGACTTCTCGACTGCTCAGATACCGAAAGCTCTGCGCTGGCTGGAGATGCAGCAGCCGACGCAGCTCATGAAGGGTCACCGCGTTCGCCCACCGTCTCGGCTCAGCGAGCTTAAGCACCGAGCACTCTGAAGCACCGATGAGATACTCAGCGAGCTCCGACTCTCCAATTCCGATCTCCTCGGAGTAGTCGCGCCAGATCTTGGCCGCGCTGCTGCGAATGAGCGACTCAACGCGCATAGTCCCAAGCACAGCCTTGACTGGCGACGACGAGTAAATCACTACGGTCGTATCTGCAGGAACATCGGGAAAACGGCGGCGAATCTCTGCAGTCTTGGTTCCATCGAGCAACGCCTGCGCAAAACGCGGGCGGACAGAAAGCAGAAGGGCCCGATTCATGCAGCCTGGACCTTGTCGGTCTGAAGTGCGATCACTTCGTCGAAGAACAGGGTATCGACTGATCTCATACTCTGTACCTGGCCTTTCACGTGTTGTTTGAAGATCTCGTCGTGCCGAGAAATAGTGCGCTGGAGACGTTCGGTGTCTTGGAAACGTATGACGCTGACGTTTCCATCCTTGCCAGCGGAGTCTTTAATGTCCGACTTCCGGAATACGCCGAGCTTCGCGAACCTCTCAATCGCCTCGTCAACCGGCACCCGCATAGCGTCAACCATCACAGACCATGCGATGATCTGGCTGAGTTGCGTCGTCTTATCGCTGCTCGCATACCACAGCACCCTCGCCGGCAGCTCCCGCGGTACAAAGCGCGAGCCCGAAAAATAGACAAGTTCGCGGGAAAGACCCAATCCGCGACGGCGTACCGGAAACAATCCGTCGTCAAGGCCGAAAAGCCTTGATGCCCACTTCGGCTGGATCGGGATGAGGTAAGCGGGGAGGCCCGCACCAGTGACTACCAGCGGCCACCTTTTCCTCTCAGCGCTCACGACCTCTGCGGCGGTGTTGGCCCCGAGGTCATCACAGGTTATGGTCGCCGGACCGAGGTCGGCTCCTCGCGGCATACCGTCGCTGAACCCGTCAGCGCGCAGGGCACCATCGAGCGCCTGCGAGATCGCCGGGTCGGTGATTTCGATCCGCGTCGCGCCGAAACCCCTGCGTGGCTTCCGCGCGTGCTTCGAGGACCGCGGGCACGTGGCTGGCTTCGTGCTGGGCGACTGACTCGGACCACGCGGGCAGATTGCTCTCGCTGCGGGGGACGCTCTGCCACCGGTCACGCACGGCCTGCTCGGTCTCCGCGCTGCGAGCGTCTGCGTTATTCGCGATGCGGGTGGAAGACCGCTTGCGGAACCGAGACGCGCTCTCCTTGGCCCGGCGTGCCGCGATGGCGTTCTGCTGCGCAGCCAGGAACGTGGCGCCATCCGCGACTGCCTCCTGTGTCAGCGATTCCACAACATCCGCGAGCAAGGCAGCAGCCTTCGCGTCGGCGGCTTCCGCCAGCTCACGCTGCGGCTCATATTCGGCTTTGTGTCGCTGGGATTGGTCGTGCAATCTGGCGGCCGCCGACACCCAATGCTCTCGCTCCGCGTCCGCCTTCGCGATCCGCTCGACAATACGGTCGCGCTCCGCGCTCACTATGGACGTGGGCCCGTCCGTGATCAGGTCGGTGACGGCCTCACGGGCGCGTTCCGTGGCGTCTTCCAGGCCGCGGTCTGCGCGGTCTCGGGCGAGCGCATCGACGAACTGCTGCTTCGCGTCTGCGAGATCGCTGGCGACGATGTGCAGCCTGTTCGTGTCGCGCCCGCGGGTCATGCCGACGTAGACGCCTGCCGCATCGATAGCGTCGGAGAGCAACGTGTGTGCAACGTTCACGGTCGCGCCCTGGACGCCGTACGCGGTGACCGCGTAGGCCAGATGCGCATCCTCGGCAACGTACTCCGCGGGCAAGGTCACGGTGCGCTGCCGCTTGCGGCCGCTGCCGATCTCGACGACGCTCAGCGCGCCGTCTTCGCCGACGTGCTGCACTGTCCAGGTCTGCCGGTTGGCAACGCCGAGCGTGGACTCGTTGCGGCGAGTCTGGATCACGTCCCCGACACCGATGGGCAGGCCGTCGCTGCCGAACACCGTCCGCGCGTCATCGACCTCGCCGCGGTCGACCCTCTCGGCGCGGATGCGTTCATTCAGCGACCGGGCCTCGTCGTTCGTCGCCGCGGTGATCGCATCCGCTGTACTCGTCGTCGTGGCGATGGCCGACTGCAGGTCCTCATCGGTGTCGTGCAGGGCGATCAGCCCGCGCTCGTTCAGTCGATCGAAGATCGCGGTGGCGTTTCGGGCATGCCGCAGCTCGAGCGTGAGCGCCGCATACGCGGGGTCGGTGAAGCGGTGCAGGCTCGTCATATCCACGACTGCTGGGGTGAGCTTGATGGCGATGTCGAGCACACCTCCGCGACCGACCGCCGGGAGTTGCGCCCGGTCTCCGACGAGCGCGACAGTCGCCCCGGCCTCGTCCGCGACGTGCAACAGGGCGAGGGCGGAGTCATGGTCGAGCATCCCTGCCTCATCGACGACGATCCGCTCGCCTCTCGCGAGACGCTCCTCCTGCGCCGGCCCCCGGTAGGTGCTTCCGGTTTCGGGATCGGCATCACCGGGCCGCAGGCGTGTCCACATACCGTCGCTGTTCCACCGGAACCCGTGTGCGTAGACGAGTGCGGCCACGGAGTCGGTCGGGATGCCGAGTTCCTGGGCGGCGACGTCGGCGGCCTTCTTCGTCGGCGTGACGACCCGCATCCCACGGCCCTCGGCTGCTGCGGCTTCGATGGCCGTCTTGAGCATCGTGGTCTTGCCCGACCCCGCGGCGCCTTCGACCACAACGAGCGGGTCGGCGGATGCGACGACTGCGGCCGCTCGCTCCTGGTCGTCATCCAGGCCTGCCTGCACCGCAAGCTCGTGGACTTCCGGGACGCGCTGGTTGGACTTCACCGCGCGTGCGGTGAGCAGGTCGCGCAGTTCCTTCTCGACAGCGACGACGCGCAGCGATGTCAGATGCGCGACGTGCTCCGGCTTCGGCACACCGGGTGGGAGGACGGAGAGGCAAGCCGATGCTGCGAGATGCGTCGCCAGTTGCAGGAACTCTCGTAGCTCCTCGGGTGTGGCTTGGACGCCGTGCTCGGTGGTGATGCGGGTGACGTGCTCGCGCAGCGTGTGCACCGTCCACGCCGATGCGCCCGCCGCCGCACGGTCAAGTGCACGAGATGCGACTTCATCGATGCGCAGTTCGTCGAGCGCGACCGGTGCAGGCCTGTACGCCCGTGGTGCATCCGGGCTGTAGCCGGCGTCTTCGAGCTCCGCGCGCCAACCGGCCTCGCTGCCGAGCACCGTGGGCTTCTTCCCCGGGCGTTCGTGCTCCCACGCCTTCGCTTTCAGCCGCGCCCGCACGACCGGCCCGGGTTCCTCGCCGGGATGCGCAGCTTCCCATTCGGCCTCGAAGGTGGCGAGATTGCGTTCGACCTGCGTACCGCGCTTCGACAGGGCCGCGTTGAACGGCTCCAGCTCTGCGACCTCTCCCGTCGCCGGGTCGAGAGTGAGACCGCTCTTGTCGAGTACGGCGGCAAGTTGCGGGTGCGCGGCGATGATCGCGGTGCCAAGTGCGCGAATCGCACCCTGCTGCTTGAACAGCGCCGCGGTGTCCAGACCGCGCCACTTCCCCGCGGCGTCGACGCGGGTGCCGATCTGGAAGTGGATGTGCCGGTGCGGGTCACCCGCACGGCTGGTCTTGTGCGCGACCGCGACGGTCTGCAACTGCTGCACCGGCACAATCTCTCGCGCGTGCCGAGGCCCGATCCGGGTGACCGAGTGCTGGGCGAGCCACCGGCGGATCTCCGCCGCCGCATCCTGCTGCGCGGCGTCGAGCACGTCGGAGACCTCCGGGTGCAGGGCGGCGGCGATGGAGAGGGACTTCGGGGCGTTGATCACCATCTCCGCGAACCGGGGCGAACCCCGCATGCCCTCGCCCGCGCCGCGCGGGGTTCCCATCGATGTGCCGCTGATCGGGTCCGTCCAGTCCACCCACGCGGCGTACTGCACCGGGTCGAGCGTCCGCGCCTCGATGATCTCGCCCGCGGAGTCGGTGACGGTGAACTCCGCGAGCGCGGTGCCGCCCTCCAGGTAGTACTCGTCCGCGGTCGACCTGTCCGACTCCAGGTATCGGCGCGCGGCCGCGCCGATACCGCGGAACAGGATCACGCCGCCCTTCACCCCGGGCCTCCTCACGAGTCGTCTCATGAGGGAGGTGCGCACGCCCCACCAGCGGTGGCATACGTCCATGAATGAATCGAGGAGATGCGCGTGGCGCGAGCGTCTGGGCAGGGGGCGCAGATGAGCGGCCGAGACGGTCGGGGCACAGTGGCCACGGTGGTTCGGGAGCGCCGTGCATGGTCGCGGAGCGATGGTGACGCACGGGCGTCGTTAAGCCGATCAGCGCAGCCGAGCGCTCTACGACGATCTCAGGGACTCATCCGTTTGCGGACGCGAACTGGCAGCACGACCGGACAGCGCGAGGCGATCGTGCACAGCGCCACGAGGTGCGGAGGCGACCGCTTCAGGGTCCGATGCGACGGTCCCGGCAATTTTCCGGGACCGTCAGCGAAGGGCGTGAGCGCGCCGTCCAACACGTTTATCCGCGTCGTCCACGGTGCCGCCAAATTGACGGAACCGTCCGGCCTCCCAAAGTTTGGATGGCCGAGTCCTCGTACGGTGGTGGCAAATTGACACCGCCTGCAATCCCGGGGCTGGGGTTCGTGGTGGTGCAAGACTTGCGCCACCACGGTGGTGTCGATTCGGCACAACCGGAGGTCTTTCACGGGGGTGCCGAATCGACACCCCCGTCGCCGAGCCTCGACCCCGCACCGCTGTCCGGCCGTGTCCGGCCGATCTACGGTGGTTGAGATTCCGCACCGCCGCCGCACGCTCATGGACTTGTGGTGCAGGCACGTTACCTCTCCTCTCGCAGAGGCGCAAGGCTTTGTTGAGGAGGTACGCGGCCCGTCCCGCGCAACCAGCGAGCCGCACGGCTCATGTCCCAAGGATCGTGTCGAGGATGTCGGCGGTGACGACGTCGACCTGCTCGGCGGTGATGACGTAGCTGTTGCGTGTGACCATCTCGTTTGCGTGCCCGAGCAGCCGTGACGCGATGGTGAGCCCCGCCGCGCGCTCCACGAGCGTCGCGGTGGTGCGCCTATAAATGTGCGTCGAGTACTCGTCGACCTCTACACCGAGGCGCACAAGCTCATCGCGGTTGTCGTCGATGAACGAGCGCAGCAGCCGTTCGTAGTTGGAAACGCTCATCGGCTTGCCGGTCTTCGTCGGGAACAGCAGTGCCTCCGGCCCACGCTCTGCAAGCGCGAGTCGGCGTCGCACCGCGTCGGCCGCGAGAGCAGGGAGCGCGATGCGACGACGTTGGCGGGTGCGCTTCGGGGCGTTCTTGCGCTGGACGCCCTGCACCTTGTTCTGAATCACGGTGCCGTCGATCAGGATCGTCGGCGGGGCGGTGGTCATGTCTACGTCGCAGCGGCGCAGGCCGATGCACTCCCCCACGCGGGCGGAGGTGCCGAGCATGATGTCCATGCCGTCCACGAGCGCCCGCCAGTTCGGGCGCGGCCCCATGCCCTCCGTCTCCCGCCACCGGGTCATGAGGTCGCGGATCGCCTCGATCTGCTGCGGAGTGAGCATCGCGGTCTTCTTCTCCGGCGTCGGCAGCCGCGCGACGTCGCGCACCGGGTTCGCCGGGATCGCATCGTCGCGCACGGCGAACCCGCAGATGAGCGACAGCACCGAGCGCGCCTTCCGCGCTGCGGACACGCCCCGGTCGGCCAGGAGATTCTGGATGATCCGGTCGCAGCGGCCGACCGTGAGCGCCTCCAGCGTGACGCCGCCACAGACGGGGACGAGGGTGAGACGGACGGTGGTCTCGTAGTTCTCATACGTCGACCACGACAGCGTGCCGTTCTCCGCGCGCACCCTCACCGTCGGCAGCCACGCCTCCGCCGCCTCTGCGATGGTCGATGCGGCGGTAACGATGGACTTCGTGTGCGTCGTCTGCGCCTTCGCGCGAGACTTTAGCTCCTCGCGGGCCTCAGCTTCGGTGGCGCCTTCGGCACGGAGCTGCATCAACTGACCGGAGTCATCGCGCATCCGGGCGCGCGCCCGCCACTTCCCGTTCGCGAGCTGTGTCACCTGCACCTGACCAATCTCGCCTGCGGCGATCCTCGGCCTAGCCATGACGCTGCTCACGCGCCCAGGCGAGCACGTCGTCGCGGTCGTACTTGACGTGCCGGCTGAGCTTCAGCCACGGCGGCCCTGACTTCGTAAGCCGCCAGCCTTCGAGCGTGCGCTCGGGCACGCCCAGCAGCACGGCGACCTCGGCCTGGGTCAGGAACGCGGGCTCGACCTCGATGCGTGCATGAGCTTCCATGCCAGACCGGTGCGGAGCACGTACCCACCCGAACCATCGGGGACGAGTGCGTACCTCATCAGCAGAGACGACCGCGAAACGCGCCCCGTGGGGGTTTCTGGTCACCAATCTGGTCACCAGACGCCAGATCGGGCCATTCGACGGAGTGAGGAGGGAGCCGGACTTCCTAGAGAACTCTAGCGATTCGTTGCTGGGGTACCTGGACTCGAACCAAGAACAACTGAACCAGAATCAGCCGTGTTGCCAATTACACCATACCCCAAGGGCGTCCGGCCGAAGCCGTACCGAGGGTCTAGCTTACCCGACAGCTCGGGAGCGGCCAAACCGGACGCCGCACCATGGCGTGTCGCGTCAGGAGAGCTCCTCCACGAGCGCCACGAGGCGGCGGATGGACTCGGCCTTGCCGAGCAGCTCCATCGACTCGAACAGGGGCGGCGAGACGCGGCGGCCGGAGATCGCGACGCGCGGCGGACCGTACGCGATACGCGGCTTGAGACCCAGACCGTCGATCAGGGCGGCGGACAGGGCCGCCTGGATCGCCTCGGCCCGGAAGCCGTCCTCGGGCACCTCCTCGAGCGCCGACGCACAGGCCTTCAGCACCTCGACGGCGTTCTCGGGCAGCCCGGCGCGCGCGTCCTCGTCATAGGTGACGTACTCGGCGAACAGGAACCCGAGCAGACCCGGGGCGTCGCCGAGGAGCGGCAGGCGCTCCTGGATCAGCGGGGCCGCCTTGGAGATCAGCTCGCGCTCCGCGTCGGTGGGCGTCTCCCCCACCACGCCCGCCTTCACGAGGTAGGGCGTGATGCGCTCGGCGAAGTCCGCCGGCTCGAGCATCCTGATGTGGTCGCCGTTGATCGACTCGGCCTTCTTCTGGTCGAAGCGGGCCGGGTTCGGGTTGACGTCGGCGATGTCGAACGCGGCGACGAACTCGTCGAGCGAGAACACGTCGCGGTCCGGGCCGATCGACCAGCCCAGCAGCGCCAGGTAGTTCAGCAGGCCCTCGTGGATGAAGCCCTTCTCGCGCTGCAGGAACAGGTCGGCGCGCGGGTCGCGCTTCGACAGCTTCTTGGTGCCGTCGCCGAGCACGAGCGGCATGTGCCCGAAGCGCGGGATGAAGCTGGTCACGCCCGCGTCGATCAGCGCGCGGTAGAGCACGAGCTGGCGGGCGGTCGAGGGCATCAGGTCCTCGCCGCGCAGCACGTGCGTGATGCCCATGAGCGCGTCGTCCACGGGGTTCACGAACGTGTACAGCGGCACGCCGTTGGGACGGACGATCACGAAGTCCGGGAACGACCCGGCCGGGAACGTGATCTCGCCGCGGATCAGGTCGACGAACGTGAGGTCCTCGTCGTCCGGCACGCGCAGGCGCAGCGCGGGCTGGCGGCCCTCCGCGCGGAAGGCGGCCTTCTGCTCCTCGGTGAGGTCGCGGTCGAAGTTGTCGTAGCCGAGCTGCTTCGCGCGGCCGTTGGCCTCGTTGCGCGCGTCGATCTCCTCGGCGGTCGAGAAGCTCTCGTACACGGCGCCGCTCGCGATCAGCTTGTCGAGCACCTCGCGGTAGACGTCGTGCCGCTGCGACTGGCGGTACGGCGCGTGCGGGCCGCCGACCTCGACGCCCTCGTCCCAGTCGATGTGCAGCCAGCGGAGCGCGTCGAGCAGCTGCTGGTAGCTCTCCTCGCTGTCGCGCGCGGCATCCGTGTCCTCGATGCGGAACACGAGCTTGCCGCCGTGATGGCGCGCGTAGGCCCAGTTGAACAGGGCGGTGCGGATCAGGCCGACGTGCGGCAGTCCCGTGGGCGAGGGGCAGAAGCGCACGCGGACGTCGGCGCCGGTGGCCGTCGTGGTGCGGGGATCGGGTGCAGAAGACATCGCCCACCAGTCTAGTTCCGGCGCGCCGCCCCGCCCGCGCGGCCGCGGACCCGGGTCAGCGCCGCCCGAGCGGCGACAGCAGTGTGGTCGCGGCGACCACCCCGAGCGCGAACAGCGCCAGCGCGCCGTAGCCGAGCCAGCCGAGCACGAGCCCCGCGAGCACGGCGCCCACGGCGGCCGACGCGGTCATCGCGGTGTCGCTGACCCCCTGCCGCTTCGGGCGCAGGGCGACGGGCGTGCTCTCGGTGAGGAGGGACGATCCGGCGACGGTCGAGGCGCTCCATCCGAGCCCGAGCAGGACGAGCGCCACGACGACCGCCGCCTGCACGTCGGACCACACGGCGGCGGTGAGCAGCGACGCGGCGAACAGCCCCTGCCCGATCAGCACGGTCTGCACGCGGCCGAGTCGGTCGGCGAGCGCGCCGAACAGCGGCGAGGCCCCGTACATCCCGAGCACGTGCAGCGCGATCGTCGTGCCGACGAGCAACGTGACGTCCGTGGTCGCCGCGCCGTGGCCGATGTGCGCGAGGTGCGACAGGTGCACGGGGGTCATGGCCATGACCGAGGCCATGACGACGTGCGAGGCCGCGGTCGCGAACACCGCGTACCGCGCCGCGATCGGGCGGTCGACCTCGGCCGCCACCGGCCCGGCCGAGACGGCGGCCCGCGCGATGCGCTGCGTGACGCGCAGCGGATCGGGCCGCAGGGCCACCAGGTACAGGATGAGCGCCGCGAGCTGCGCGACGATCGAGAACAGGTACGCCCCGGTGAGCCGCGGCATGCCCACCACCTCGCCGAGCATCTCCCCCGGCGTCAGCATCAGCGGCCCGAGGACGCCGCCGACCGTCGTGGCCCACACGACCGTGCCGAGGTCCCGGCCGCGACGGGCCGGCGCGGCGAGGTCGGTGGCGGCGAACCGCGACTGGAGGTTGCCGGCGTTGCCCGCGCCGATCAGGACCACGCCGACCAGCAGCAGCGGGAAGATCCGCATCGCCGCGGCCGCGATCACGGTCGCGATGCCGATCAGGGCGAACACGTTGCCGAGCGTCAGGGCGAAGCGGCGACCGCGCGCGCCCGCGAGCCGGGCGAGCGGGATGGCGCACAGCGCCGCGCCGAGCGTGACCGACGCGGTCGCGAAGCCCGAGAGCGACTCGTCGCCGGACAGGTCGGCGGCGAGCAGCGCGCCCAGCGAGATCGTGGCGCCGAACGCGACGCCGCCGAGCACCTGCCCGGCGGCGAGGACGCGCACGGTGCGCGCCTGGATCCCGGCGACCTCGTCGGTCGTCAGCTCCTCGGTGTCGGCGCGCTCGACCACCGTCAGGAGGCCAGGGCGTCGCGGGCGGTGTTGCGGAGCACGCCGAGGCCGGGGATCTCGACCTCGATCGTGTCGCCCGACTGGAACGGCCCGACGCCCGCCGGCGTGCCGGTCAGCAGCACGTCGCCGGGCAGCAGCGTGAACGCCGCCGACGCGTACTCGATCAGGAACGGGATGTCGAAGATCATGTCGGTGAACGGCGCGCGCTGCCTCTCCTCGCCGTTGAGGCGCGTGATGACCTCGCCCTGCGTGTAGTCGAAGTCGGTCTCGATCGCCGGCCCGAGCGGGCAGAACGTGTCGAAGCCCTTGGCGCGCGCCCACTGCCCGTCCGGCTTCTGCAGGTCGCGGGCCGTGACGTCGTTCGCGATCGTGTACCCGAACACATAGTCGAGCGCGTCCGCGGCCTTGACGTTCTTGGCGATCCGGCCGATCACGACGGCGAGCTCGCCCTCCCACTGCGTGTCCTGCGTCTGCACCGGGCGCACGATCGCGTCGCCCGGGCCGATCACCGAGGTGTTCGGCTTGAAGAACAGCATCGGCTGCTTCGGCACCTCGTTGCCGAGCTCGGCGGCGTGGTCGCGGTAGTTGCGGCCGACGCACACGACCTTCGAGCGCGGGATGACCGGCGCGAGCAGTGCGGCGTCGCCCAGCGGCACGCGCTCGCCGGTCGTCTCGTACCCCGCGAACATCGGATCGCCCGCCAGGACGACGAGCTCGGTGCCGTCCAGGATGCCGAAGCGGATGGTGTCGTTGTGGCTGAACCGCGCGATCTTCACCGCTTCAGCCTAGCCACGGGTCTCAGGCGTCGAGGCGGTAGAGCCAGCCCTTCGTGTCCTCGCGGCGGCCGTACTGGATGTCCGTGAGCTCCTGGCGCAGCGACAGCGCGAGCTCGCCGACCGGCTGCTCGTCCTCGAAGCCCTCGCCCTTCAGCAGGCCGATCGGGGTGATGACGGCCGCCGTGCCGCACGCGAACACCTCGGTGATGTCGCCCGACGCGACGCCGTCGCGCCACTCGGCGAGCGACACGGGGCGCTGCTCGACCGTCAGGCCGCGGTCGCGCGCCAGCTCGAGGATCGAGTTGCGCGTGATGCCGTCGAGGATGCTGTCCGAGGCGGGCGTCACGAGCGTGCCGTCCTTCTTCACGAACAGGATGTTCATGCCGCCGAGCTCCTCGATGTTGCCGTCGGAGTCGAGGAACACGACCTGGTCGCAGCCCTGACCGTAGGCCTCGGCCTGCGGCAGCAGGCTGGCGGCGTAGTTGCCGCCCGTCTTGGCCGCGCCGGTGCCGCCCTTGGCGGCGCGCTGGTACTTCTCCGACAGCCAGATCTTCACGGGCTTCACGCCACCCGGGAAGTACGAGCCCGCCGGGCTGGCGATCACGTAGTACGCGACCTTGTGCGCCGGACGCACGCCCAGGAACGCCTCCTTCGCGAACATGAAGGGCCGCAGGTACAGGCTCTGGTCCTCGCCCGACGGCACCCACGCGCCGTCGACCGCGATCAGCTCGCGAAGCGACTGCAGGAAGTGCTCGACCGGCAGCTCGGGCAGCGCCAGGCGGCGCGCGCTGCGCTGCAGCCGGAGCGCGTTCTGGTCGGGCCGGAAGGTGTAGATGCCGCCGTCGGCGTAGCGGTACGCCTTGATGCCCTCGAAGATCTCCTGCCCGTAGTGCAGGACGGCCGCGGCCGGGTCCAGGCTGATGGGCCCGTACGGCTGCACGCGCGGGCGGTGCCATCCGCCCTTGGCCGACCAGCAGATGTCGACCATGTGATCCGTGAAGTGCGTGCCGAAGCCGGGATCCTTCAGGATCTCCTCGCGCTGGGCCGAGGACTTCGCGGCCAGGTTCTTCGTGACCGCGAACTCGAGCGGCGCGACGCCGGCGTCGGTCTGAGTGGTGGTCGTGGTGGTGTCGGTCATCACTGGTCCTGTCTCCGGGGCTCGGCCCCAGGTTACGCCCGCAGCCGGGCGGCGATGGCGTCGCCGATCTGCGTCGTCGTGCGTGGCGAGCCGTCTCGCTCGCTGATGTCGTCTTCGATCGCGCGCGTGACGCGATCCGCCTCGTCGCGAAGCCCGAGGTGGTCGAGCAGCAGGGCGATGGATCCGATGGCGGCCGTGGGGTCCGCCTTGCCCATGCCGGCGATGTCCGGCGCCGAGCCGTGGACGGGCTCGAACATCGACGGGAACGCGCCGCTCGGGTTGATGTTCCCCGACGCGGCGAGGCCGATTCCGCCGGTGACGGCGCCGGCCAGGTCGGTGAGGATGTCGCCGAAGAGGTTGTCGGTGACGATGACGTCGAAGCGCCCGGGGTTCGTGACCAGGAAGATGGTGGCCGCGTCGACGTGCAGATAGTCTACGGCGACCTCGGGATGGCCAATCGCCACCTCCTGGACCGTGCGCTGCCACAGCGAGCCGGCGTTCACGAGCACGTTCGTCTTGTGCACGAGCGTCAGCCTCTTGGAGCGGCGCTCCGCGAGCTCGAACGCGTAGCGCACCACGCGCTCGACGCCGTACGCCGTGTTGACGCTGGTCTCGTTCGCGACCTCGTGCGGGGTGCCCTTGCGGATCGACCCGCCGTTGCCGACGTAGGGTCCCTCCGTGCCCTCGCGCACCACGACGAAGTCGATGTCGCCGGGGTCGGCGAGGGGCCCCGGCTGACCGGGGTAGAGCTTCGAGGGGCGCAGGTTCACGTAGTGGTCGAGCTCGAAGCGAAGCTTCAGCAGCAGCCCCCGCTCGATGTTCGCGTCCTTCAGGCGCGGGTCGCCGGGGACGCCGCCCACCGCGCCGAGCAGGATGGCGTCGTGGGCCTTGATCGCGTCGAGGTCCTCGTCGGTCAGGGTGTCGCCGGTCTCGAGGTACCGGCCGGCGCCGAGCGAGAACCGGGTCTTCTCGAACGAGACGCCGGATCCGGCGGTGACGGCGTCGAGCGCCTTCTCGGCCTCGGCGACGACCTCGGGACCGATCCCGTCGCCGGGGATGACGGCCAGCTTCACGACACGCGACATTGCTCTCCTTCTGGATCCGCCGCGGCCGGCGCGGTCAGGGTCGCGCGGCTCCTCGGCGTCCTCCCAGCGTAATGGCGGCGATGACCCCGCTCAGCACGACCAGGGCCGCGCCGATCAGCGACGTCACCGCGACGCCGCCGTCGAACGCTTCCGCCGCGGCCGCCCGCAGCGCGCCGCCGACCTCTCCCCCGAGCTCGTCGGCGGCGTTCATCGCTCCGGCGAGCGTCTCGCGCGCGTGCGCGGCGAGCCCATCCGGGACCCCGGCGGGCACGACGAGGCTCGACCGGTACCCGGCGGTGAGGATGCCGCCCAGGATCGAGGTGCCGAGCACGGCGCCCAGCTCGTACGCCGTCTCGGACACGGCGCTGGCCGCCCCGGCCTTCGCGGCGGGCGCGTTGGCGAGGATGAGCTCGCCCGACACGGTCTCGGTGGCGCCGATGCCCGCGCCGAGCAGCGCGAACGCGACCACGATGAGCCACAGGTCGTGCGCGCCCGCGAGCGCGACGATCAGGTACCCGGCCAGTGCGAGCATCAGGCTCGCGGGCACGACGATCGACGCCGGATGCCGGCGCGCGATCGGCGTCACCGCGAGACCGCCCAGGATCGACAGCGCCATGCCCGGCACGAGCGCGAAGCCGGCGGCCATGGGACTCAGGCCCACGATCAGCTGCAGGTGCTGCGACGCGAAGTACAGGAAGCCGACCAGCGCGATCACGCTGCACAGGTTGACCAGCAGCGAGCCCGAGAACGCCGGGCGGTGGAACAGGGTCAGGTCGAGCATGGGCGCGTCCATCGCCCGCTGGCGCCGCACGAACAGCCACGCGAACAGCGCGCCGACCGCGATGGGCGCGGCGCCGATCGCGCCGTGGACCGCGACCTCCTTGATGCCGTACGCGATGGGCGCGAGCGCGAGCATCGACAGCACGATGCTCGCGCCGTCGACGGGGCCCGGATGCGGATCGCGGCTCTCGCGCACGAACACCGGCGCGAGCACCAGGAGCAGGACGAGCACGGGGACGGCGAGCAGGAACACGCTCTGCCACGGCAGGTGCTCGATCAGGAAGCCGCCGACGATCGGGCCGAGCGCGGCCCCGGCCGAGAACATGCCCGCCCAGATCGCGACGGCGATCCGGCGCTGGTCGCGGTCGGGGAAGATGTCGCGCAGCAGCGACATGGTCGACGGCATGAGCGACGCGCCGAACAGGCCCATGGCGGCGCGCGCGGCGATCAGCCATCCGGCGGTCGGCGCGAACACGGCGAGGACCGACACGACCGTGAAGCCCACCGCGCCGAACAGCAGCATGCGCCGCCGCCCGAGCCGGTCGCCGAGCGATCCCATCGTGACCAGGAGGCCCGCGAGCACCAGCGAGTAGGCGTCGATGATCCAGAGCTGCTCGGCGCTGGACGGCTCGAGATCGCGCGCGATCGCGGGCAGCGCGAAGTTCAGGATCGTGTTGTCGACCGACACCAGCAGCACGGGGAGCATGAGCACCGCCAGCGCGACCCAGCCGCGCCAGTCCGCTCGCTGAGCCGTGCCTGTCGACGTCGTCGCCGTGATGGTCATGCCGATCCGCTCCTCGCGCTTTCTTTACCGTCCAGATGGTACAGTAATGGCGCACGCTGAGCACCGACTGGGCATGAGAGGGTGGACCGCATGAGCCGTCCCCCGCACGCCCGCGAGAAGGTGCTCGACGCCTTCGAGCGCCTGCTGATCACCGAGGGCGAGCGCGCGGCGACGCTCGAGAGCGTGGCGCGCGAGGCCGGGGTCTCGAAGGGCGGCCTGCTCTACCACTTCGGGTCGCGAGAGGCGCTCGAGGAGGGCATGTACGCGCGGCTCCGCATGCTCGCGGCCGAGGACGTCGAGGCGGTGCGCACGGCGCCCGAGGGACCGATCTCGTACTTCCTGTCGACGTCGGGCGACGTGGGGCTGCCCCTCGACCGCGCGATCACGGCGGTCGGCCGCCTCGCGCACGGCGGCAACGCCGCCGCGGCCGCCGAGCTGGCGGCCGTGCGCGCGAGCTGGGGCGAGGCGCTGCGCCCGCACGTGCGCGACGACGCGGCACTCGACCTCGTGATGCTCGTGAGCGACGGGATCTACGTCAACTCGGCGCTCATGAACGACCTGCCGGGCCCCGTGCCGCGCGGCGAGGCGCTCGCGGCGCTCATCCGGCTCGTCGAGACCGCCGCGCGCGACTGACGCGCGCGGCGGCCCGCGGAGGTCAGTCCTCCGTGATCTCGATCTGCGTGATCAGCGTCGCCTCGATGTCGCGGCCGATCTCGTCGAGCACCTCGTCGGGCACGCGCTGGTCGACCGTGACGATGCTGAGCGCGAGGCCGGCCTGCTCGCGGGCGACCTGCATGCCCTCGATGTTGATGCCGGCGGCGCCGAACTTCTCGCCGTAGATCGCGACGATGCCCGGGCGGTCGCGGTAGATCAGCACCACGTGGTGCTTCTCGATCGGCACCTCGATCTCGTAGTTGTTGATCGCGACGATCTTCTGCACCATGCGGGTGCCGGCGAGCGTGCCCGCGACGCTGAGGAGCGTGCCGTCCGAGAGCGTGCCGCGCAGGATCGTGACGTTGCGGTACTCGGGGCTCTCCTCCTCGACGATCATCCGGGTCTCGATCCCGCGCTGCTCGGCGAACAGGGGTGCGTTGACGTACGAGACGGTCTCGCTGACGACGTTGGTCAGGATGCCCTTGAGCGCCGCCAGGCGGTAGACGCTCACGTCGTAGGCGGCGAGCTCGCCGCGCACCTCGATGTCGAGGCTCGTGAGGGCCGACTTGGCGAGGCCCGCGAACACCTGTCCGAGCTTCTCGACGAGCGCGATGCCGGGGCGCACGAAGGGGTCGATCACGCCGCCCGCGACGTTGACCGCGTCGGGCACGAGGTCGCCCTCGAGCGCGAGCTTGACCGACTTGGCGACCGAGACGCCGGCCTTCTCCTGCGCCTCGTCGGTCGAGGCGCCGAGGTGCGGCGTCGCGACGACGTTCGGCAGGCCGGTGAGGCGGGTGTCCGCGGGCGGCTCGCTCGAGAACACATCGAGGCCGGCACCGGCGATCTCGCCGTCCTTCAGCGCCTGCTCGAGCGCGGCCTCGTCGATCAGGCCGCCGCGCGCGACGTTGATCACGTACGCGGTCGGCTTCATCTTCTTCAGCTGCGCCGTGGAGATCATGCCCGTCGTCTCGGGCGTCTTCGGCATGTGGATCGTGAGGAAGTCCGACTGCTCGAGCACCTCGTCGAGCGAGCCGAGCTCGACGCCCAGCTGCTGCGCGCGCTGCGGCGTGACGTAGGGGTCGTAGGCCATGACGCGCATCCCGAACGCCTGCATGCGCGCCGCGACGAGCGCGCCGATGCGGCCGAGGCCCACCACGCCGAGGGTCTTCTCGTACAGCTCGGTGCCGGTGTACTTGCTGCGCTTCCACTCGCCGCCCGCGAGCGCCGTCGCCGCCGGCGGGATGTGACGCGCGAGGCTCAGGATGTGGCCGCACGTCAGCTCGGCGGCCGAGATGATGTTGGAGGTCGGCGCGTTGACGACCATCACGCCCGCCGTCGTCGCGGCCTTGATGTCGACGTTGTCGAGGCCCACGCCCGCGCGGGCGATCACCTTGAGCTGCGGGGCGCGGCCGATCGCCTCCTCGTCCATCTTCGTGGCCGAGCGGATCAGCACCGCGTTCGCCTCGGCGAGCGCCTCGAACAGCGCCGGCCGGTCGGTGCCGTCCACCGTGCGGATGTCGAAGTCGGGACCGAGCGCCTCGATCGTTGCGGGAGAGAGTTCTTCGGCGATGAGGACGACGGGCTTCGGCACGGGGTCTGGATCCTTCGGTGCGTGCGCGTGGGGCCGCGCGAGTGGGGATGGGCGGTTCGGGTCGGTCCGTTCACACCACGCCGCGGCCGGCCTGCGGGCCCGCCGGGGGCGCGATCGTGCCCCACAACTCTATCGGAGCGGCGCGCGGGCCCAGGACGGCGCCGGGCCCGCCCGCGGTCAGCCGACCGGCAGGACGACCGTCGTGTACGCGATCACGTCGAGCCAGAACACCGCCACCAGCGCGAGCCCCGCGAGCAGCAGGAGCGCGAGCACGGTGAGGCCGCGGCGCCGGCCCAGGCCGAGGGCGAGGCCGAACAGCAGGATCGGCAGGACGATCGCCAGGATCCACACGGTCCAGCCCATCGGCGTGAGCGAGAGACCGGCGACCTCGGCGGCCTGGATCCAGCCGACCAGGTAGCTGACGGCGCTCCACACGGCATACGCGAACAGCAGCGCGAACGCCCCGGCGATCGCGGCGACGGCCCACGCGGGAGCCGTGCGGGCGGCGGTCGTGCGGCTCATCGTCCCATCGCTCCCATCATCACGAACGGCCACGGCACGAGCACCAGCACGCCGACCGCGAGCGCCGCGAACCGGCGCCACTGCGGGCCTCCTCGGGTGAGGACCACGGCCGCGACGAACCAGATGGCCGGGGCGAGCATGCCGAGCCACATGGCCCCCTGCAGCATCACGTCGGCCACCGCGCCGGTGTCGGCCTGCACGCGGTCGCGCAGCCGGAAGCCGCCGAGGGCCCAGCCGACCATGTAGAGCGCGAAGACGCCGCCCAGCACGCCGTATGCCACGAGCGCGGCGCTGCCGAGGGACGGCGCTTCGTCCGACGGGGTGGCCTTCGGCGCGGCGGCGGCCGCCGGCCGGGCGGTCGCCCGCGGCACATCCGGTGCAGAACGGGCGGCGCGGTCCGCGCGCGCGTCGAGCGTGGGGTCGTCGTCGCCCTCCCAGGAGAGCGCGTCGTCGTCGCCGGACGTCATGCCGCCAGACTATCGATCGGCGTCGGCGGCCTCGTCATCGCGATGACGGGCGTCCGCGAACGCGGCCGCGAGCGCCGCGCGCACGGCGCTCACCGCGGGCACGTCGCGCGAGGACGAGCGGAAGGCCAGGAATACCTCGCGATGCGCCGCGGAGGGCAGCGAGATCCGCCGCACGGGGGCGTCGTCCCCGTCGAACGCGAGCCCGGGCACGAACCCGACGGCGCGTCCCGAAGCGATGAGCCGCACGTGCGCCACGAGGTCGGCGGCCTCGAACCGCACGTCCGGCTCGAAGCCCGCGGCGCGGCACTGCTCCAGTACCCAGGCCCGCGCCTGCGTGCCCTCGGGCTCGACCACCCACGCGGACTCGCGCGCGTCCGCGAGCGAGCGGATGGCGCTGTCCTGCGCGACGACGAGGTCGATCGGATCGCGCCCCAGAAGCGTGCGCTCCAGCCCCGGGCGGTGCGGGCGCGTGCGGCCGACGTACTGCTCGGCCACGACGACGTCCAGCGAGCCGGCCTCGAGCTCGAACAGCCCCTGCTCGGGCGGCAGCAGGACCATCTCGACGCGCACGTGCGGATCGGCCTCGATCCGCGCGAGCGCGGGCGGCACGAGCGCCATCGCCGCGGTCTGCATCGCCGCGACCCTGACCGTGCTCGGCCCCGGTGCCGTGAGCTCGAGCGCACCCCGGGCCTCCTCCTCCAGGGCCAGCACCCGGGCGGCGTGCGCGGCCACGGTCTCCCCCGCCGGCGTGAGGCGGACGCGCCGGCCGTCGGCGCGCAGAAGCGGCGTCCCGATCTCGCTCTCGAGCTTCGCCAGCTGCTGCGAGACGGTCGACGCGCTGTAGTTCAGCGCCGAGGCGACGGCGGCGATCGTGCCGCGCAGCTGCAGCTCTCGCAGCAGTCGCAGGCGGTGGCTGCTCCAGGACCCGATCATCGTTCGATGCTATCGAACGGAATCCGTCGCATCCATCCGCTTTTCCCGAACAGTCTGCGCGCCGCACACTGAAGGGATCCATACCCCCGAAAGGCAGTTCAGATGAGCTCCTCCTCCCTCGCCTCGCCGCCCGTCTACAGCGGCGGCGACATCGACGGCGCACTCGCCGAGCAGGCCGTCGCGCAGGTCCGCACCTGGCTCGCCGCCGCCCGCGACGAGAAGGTCGACGCGGCCGCCCGCAACCTGGCCGGCGTCCTGCGCGACCCGCACGGCCTCGAGTTCGCCGTCGGCTTCGTCGACGGCGTCGTCCGCCCCGAGGACCTCAAGGTCGCGGCGCGCAACCTGCAGCGCCTGACGCCCGTCATCCCGACCTTCCTTCCCGCTCCGCTGCGGGGCCTGATCGCGCTCGGCGGGTTCGCGGCGCCCATCGCGCCCGGCATCGTGGTGCCGATCGCCCGCACCGTGCTGCGCCGGATGGTGCGCCACCTGATCGTGGACGCGCGCGACGAGCGCCTCGGGTCGGCGCTCAGGGCCATCCGCACCGAGGGCGTGCGGCTCAACGTGAACCTGCTCGGCGAGGCCATCCTGGGCGCGCGCGAGGCCGAGAAGCGCCTCGCCGGCACGCGTCGCCTGATCGAGCGCGACGACGTCGACTACGTGTCGATCAAGGTCTCCTCGACGGTCGCGCCGCACAGCCCGTGGGCCTTCGACGACGCCGTCGCCCATGCCGTCGACGCGCTCCTGCCGCTGTACGAGACGGCCCAGCGCAACGGCACGTTCATCAACCTCGACATGGAGGAGTACAAGGACCTCGACCTCACGATCGCGGTCTTCAAGACGATCCTCGAGCGCGAGCGGTTCCGCGGCGTCGAGGCCGGCATCGTGCTGCAGGCCTACCTGCCCGACGCCCTCGCCGCGATGATCGACCTGCAGGAGTGGGCCGCCGCACGCGTGTCCGCCGGCGGTGCGCCGATCAAGGTGCGCGTCGTGAAGGGCGCCAACCTGCCCATGGAGCAGGTCGACGCCGAGACCCACGGATGGCCGCTCGCCACGTGGCAGAGCAAGGCCCACTCCGACGCGTCGTACAAGGCCGTGCTGGACTACGCGCTGACGCCCGAGCGCACGCGCAACGTGCGCCTCGGCATCGCGGGCCACAACCTGTTCGACGTGGCGCTCGCCAAGCTGCTCGCCGAGCAGCGGGGCATCGACCTGCGCGACGGGTCGATCGAGATCGAGATGCTGCTCGGCATGGCCACCGCCCAGGCGGCGGTCGTGCGCCGCGATGTGGGCTCGCTGCTGCTCTACACGCCGGTCGTGCACCCCGACGAGTTCGACGTCGCGATCGCGTACCTGATCCGCCGGCTCGAGGAGGGCGCGAGCTCCGACAACTTCATGTCGGCCGTGTTCGACCTCGACAGCGACCCCGCGCTGTTCGAGCGCGAGCGCAACCGCTTCCTGCTCTCGATCGCGATGATGCCCGACGAGGTGCCGGGACCGAACCGCGTGCAGGACCGCACGGCCCCGGTCGTCCCGGCCGAAGGCCCGGGCCAGGGCTTCGTCAACGCGCCGGACAGCGACCCCGCGATCGCGGCCAACCGCGCGTGGGCGGACGGCATCCGCTCGCGCATGGCCGCGTCGACGCTGGGCGTCGACACGCTGAAGGCCCACACCCTCGCGACCGAGGACGAGCTCGAGGCGACCGTCGCGGGCGCGGCGTCTGCGGCCGAGGGCTGGAGCGCCCTGGGCGCCCGGGCCCGCGCCGAGATCCTCTACCGCGTCGGCGACGCACTCGAGGCGCATCGCGCCGAGCTCCTCGAGGTCATGGGCTCGGAGGCCGGCAAGGTCATCGAGCAGGGCGACCCGGAGGTCTCGGAGGCGATCGACTTCGCGCGCTACTACGCCGAGCAGGCGCTCGCCCTCGACGAGGTCGACGGCGCCCGCTTCGAGCCGGTGCGCCTGACCGTCGTGACGCCGCCGTGGAACTTCCCGGTCGCGATCCCCGCCGGCTCGACGCTCGCCGCCCTGGCGGCCGGCTCGGCGGTCATCCTGAAGCCGGCACCGCAGGCCGCCCGCTCGGGCGCCGTCCTGGCGGACATCCTGTGGGAGGCCGGCGTCCCGCGCGACGTGCTGCGCCTGGCGCAGGTCGAGGAAGGCTCGCTGGGCCGCCGCCTCGTGGCCCACCCGCGAGTCGACCGGGTCATCCTGACCGGCGCGTACGAGACGGCCGAGCTGTTCCGCTCGTTCCGCCCCGACCTGCCGCTGCTCGCCGAGACGAGCGGCAAGAACGCGATCATCGTGACGCCCAGCGCCGATCTGGACCTCGCCGCCAAGGACGTCGCGTACTCGGCATTCGGACACGCCGGTCAGAAGTGCTCGGCCGCGTCCCTGGTCGTGCTGGTCGGATCGGTCGCGAAGTCCGAGCGCTTCCGCCGTCAGCTGCTGGACGCGGTCGACGGGTACGACGTGGGCCTGCCGTGGCAGGCGCCGTCGCGCATCGGCCCGCTCATCTCGCCCGCCGAGGGCAAGCTGCACCGCGCCCTGACCCGCCTCGAGCCGGGCCAGCGCTGGGTCGTCGAGCCCGAGCAGCTGGACGACGAGGGCCGGCTGTGGCGCCCGGGCATCCGCGAGGGCGTGAAGCCCGGCAGCGAGTTCCACATGACCGAGTACTTCGGCCCCGTGCTCGGGATCATGACCGCCGAGACGCTGGACGAGGCGATCGACATCGTGAACGCGGTCGACTACGGGCTCACGTCGGGCCTGCACTCGCTCGACGCCGAGGAGGTCGGGCGCTGGCTCGAGCGCATCCAGGCCGGCAACGTGTACGTCAACCGCGCCACGACCGGCGCCATCGTCGAGCGTCAGCCGTTCGGCGGGTGGAAGCGCTCGGCGATCGGCGCGGGCACCAAGGCCGGCGGCCCGAGCTACCTGTTCGGCCTCGGCACGTTCTCGGACGCGCCGGTGCGCGCGGGCGGCGAGCTGGACGCCGACGGCCGCGGCGTGATCGCCGCGGTGGGCGGCGCCCTCGCCGAGGACGAGCGGGCCTGGCTGACCGACGCCCTGCGCACGGACGCCGCCGCGTGGCGCGAGGAGTTCGGCGCGGCGGTCGACGTGCAGGGCCTGCAGTTCGAGCAGAACGTGCTGCGCTACGCCCCTGTCCCGGTGACCGTGCGCGTCGAGGGCGGCCGCGCGGCCGAGCTCGTGCGCGTCGTCGCGGGCGGCATCCGCACGGGCGCCGCGATCACGGTGAGCACGTCGGATCCCCTCCCCCGCGCGGTGTCGTCGTGGCTCGCGGCCGAGGGCGTCGACGTGTCGGTGGAGGCCGCCGCGTCCTGGGCGGCGCGCGCCGCCGAGCTCGCCGTCACCGGCGGACGCATCCGCCTGATCGGCGGCTCGACCGCCGCGGTGATCGAGGCCACGAACGGCGCGCCTGGCATGGCGGTCTACGACGGCCCGGTCGTGTCGGCCGGTCGCGTGGAGCTGCTGCCGTTCCTGCACGAGCAGGCGGTCTCGATCTCGGCGCACCGCTTCGGCAACCCGCGCCGCTACGAGGTGCCGGTGCTCGGGGGCCGCTGATCCGACCCACCCCGAGGGGCCGGCCGCCGCATGGCGCCGGCCCCTCGGTCGTACGGGTCGACGCTCGTTCCGAAAACCGGACGGGTGTGACTGCTGGGGCGCGCGTGACCGCATCCGGCACACCGGCCCCATCCATCCGGCATCCGGGACGGACGCCGCCGCTCACAGGCCGGATGTGACGGACGTCACCCCCTGAGACGGATGAGGCCGCCCGCGGCTGGATCAGCCTGGGCCCACGGGCCAGAGGCTCCGCGCGTCGCGAATGCGACGTGCGGAGAAGGCCTCGGGGACGGGCGGCCTCGAAGAGTCCGGATGGGCGAGGATCAGTCCTCGACCTTGCGCTTGCGCCAGCGGATACCCGCGTTGATGAGGCCGTCCAGGTCGCCGTCGAAGACGGCCGCCGGGTTGCCGACCTCGAAGCCGGTGCGCAGGTCCTTGACGAGCTGCTGGCCGTAGAGGAAGTACGAGCGCATCTGGTCGCCCCAGCTCGCCGTGATGGTGCCCGCGAGCTCCTTCTTCTTCGCGGCCTCCTCCTCCTTCTGCAGCAGCAGGAGTCGCGTCTGCAGGACGCGCATGGCGGCCGCGCGGTTCTGGATCTGCGACTTCTCGTTCTGCATCGACACGACGATGCCGGTCGGGAGGTGCGTCAGGCGCACGGCCGAGTCGGTGGTGTTGACCGACTGGCCGCCCGGGCCGGACGAGCGGAAGACGTCGACGCGCAGGTCGCTCTCGGGGATCTCGACCTCCTGCGCCTCCTCCATCACGGGGATGACCTCGACCGCGGCGAAGCTGGTCTGGCGCTTGTCGGCCGAGCCGAACGGGCTGATGCGCGCGAGGCGGTGCGTGCCCGCCTCGACCGACAGGATGCCGTAGGCGTACGGGGCGTCGACCTCGAACGTGGTCGACTTGATGCCCGCGCCCTCGGCATAGGAGGTGTCGAGAACCTTCACGGGGTACTTGTGGCGCTCGGCCCAGCGCAGGTACATGCGCATGAGCATCTCGGCGAAGTCGGTGGCGTCGTCGCCGCCCGCGCCGGAGCGGATGGTCACGACCGCGCCGCGGTCGTCGTACTCGCCGTCCAGCAGCGTCTGCACCTCGAGGTCGCCGATGACCTTCTCGAGATCCGTGATCTCCTTCTTCGCCTCGGCGACCGAGTCCTCGTCGCCCATCTCGTTCGCGAGCTCGACGAGCACCTCGAGGTCGTCGAGGCGGCGTCCGACGCTCTCGACGCGCGAGAGGGCGGACTGGGCGTGGCTGAGGGCGCTCGTCACCTTCTGGGCGTTGGCGGTGTCGTCCCACAGGCCGGGGGCCGCCGCCTCCTCCTCGAGCCGCGCGATCTGGGCGCGCAGCCCGTCGACGTCGACCACCTCTCGGATGTTCGCGAACGTGGTGCGCAGCGCCTGGATCTCGGCGGAAGGATCGTAATCAAGCATGACGCCCCAGCCTATCGCGGCGCGGCCGTGCGCCGCGCGGGACCGGGGCGCCGGCCGGCCCCGTGCGAGACGGGAGTAGCGTGGCAGGAGATGACCAGCGCACCCGATCCCCGGCGCGGCGCGGCCGCGGAGGCCATCCGCCGCTACGCCCCGATGATCTACGGGCCCACGGCGCTGTACTCGGTCGGCCAGGGCGCCATCCTGCCCCTGCTCCCGATCATCGCGAGGGAGCTGGGCGCCGACCTGGCGACCGCGGCGCTCGTGACCGCGATGCTCGTTGTCGGGCAGCTGGTCGGGAACCTTCCCGCGGGCTGGCTCGTGTCGCGCATCGGCGAGCGGCACACCATGACCCTGGCTGCGGCGGTGTCGCTGGTCGGGATCGCCGGCATGCTGCTGTCTGGTCACCTCGGCGTGCTGATGCTGTCGGTGCTGCTGATCGGCGTCTGCGCCTCGGCGTTCGCGCTCGCGCGGCACACATTCATGACCACGCGCGTGCCGCTCGCCTACCGCGCCCGCTCCCTGTCGCTGCTCGGCGGCTCGTTCCGCCTGGGCGCGTTCACCGGGCCGTTCGTGGCGGCCGGCCTGCTCGGCATCTTCGAGAACGAGGAGGCGAGCATCTGGTTCTTCGGCGCCTGCCTGGTCGTGGTGGGCCTGCTGGTGACGTTCGGGCCGGATCCGGAGCAGGCGGCGGATCGCGCGGCGCGCGCCGCCGAGACGCGGCCGACCGAGGAGGAGGACCCCGAGGCGCTGGAGGCCGAGGACACCGGCGAGGCCGTGACCGGCTCCATCCCGACGGCCGAGCGGATCGGCGTGTTCCGCACGATGGCGCGCCACCGGCGGGTCCTCTCGCGCCTGGGCCTCGCGGCCGCGTCGCTGTCGGCCGTGCGGGCCTCCCGTCCCGCCGTGCTGCCGCTGTGGGGCGTGTCGATCGGGCTGGACTCGTCGACCATCGCGCTGGTCGTCGGCATCTCGGGCGCGCTCGACTTCGCGCTGTTCTACGCCAGCGGCCAGGTGATGGACCGCTTCGGCCGGCTCTGGGCCGCCGTGCCCGCGCTGATCCTGATGGGCGGGGCCCTGTTCGCGCTGTCGTTCACGCACGACCTCGACGCCGCGACGATGTGGTTCGGCGTCTTCGCGACGGTGATCGGCGTCGGCAACGGCCTGTCGAGCGGCATCCTGCTGACCCTCGGCTCCGACATCGCGCCGAAGACCGATCCGGCGCCGTTCCTCGGCGCGTGGCGCACGATCACCGACGCGGGCGGCGCGCTGAGCCCGCTGCTGGTGTCGGGCCTGACCGCCGTCGCCTCGATCTCGGTGGCCGCCGGCGGCATCGGCGCGATCGGCCTGCTGGGCGCCCTCGCGTTCATCCGCTGGGTGCCGCGCTTCGTGCCCACGCCCCGGCGCGACTGACGTGCCGCGGCCGCCCCTCCGCCGCCGACGGTGCGACGACGGAGGGAGGCCGGCTCAGCGGACGTCGACGAAGACGGGGTTCGTGTAGAGCCAGGTGTCGGCCCAGGGGTCGCCCTCGTTGTCCGGGTGCGGGATCGGACCGGCGGGGTCGATCGCCGCGCCGAGGTATCCGGTCCCTTGGCGCCGGCCGTCGCTGCCGCGCAGGCGGAGGTAGAACGGCTCGGCGGCGCGTCCGAGCGGCAGGCGGAGCTCGAAGGTGCCGCGGCGGCCGCTGGTGTCGATCCGCTCGACGACCTTGGTGTCCGGCGCGCGCCAGGAGTCGCGGTCGGCGACCGCGCCCGTCACCGCGCCGCGGATCACGTCGAGGTGCCCGAGCTGCGGCAGGACGCCCTTCGGGTTCGGCCGGCTGGCGGTGCGGACGGTGATGCGGGGCTCGATCCGCTCGCCCCGCGCGGCGGCGAGGCGCCCGCCCAGCGTGACCCCGGGTCCGCGGTCGCCCTCGGCGACGACGCGGACGTCGAGCGCGTCCACGAGGTGGCCGTGATCGACCCAGACGCGCCCGCGACGCAGGGCGTCCATGACCTCGAGGTACCCGTGGCGCGCGACGCCGACGTGCGTCCGGCTGAACTCGCCCGGCCAGAAGTCGCTGCCGGGCTGCGGAACGCCGGTGTCGGTCGGGCTCGGCTTCCAGCCGAGGGAGTCGAAGCTCTCGCCGGCGGGCATGTCGCCGTCGCGCCACGTGTCCCAGATCGTGCGGTGGCTGTCGGAGTTGGAGGTGATCGAGAGGCGCCGGGCGCGCCCTCCATTCCGACGCAGATGCCGTCGGCGGCGTCACGCCAGGCGCGGATCTCGTGGGGCGAGTCGATGCCGAGGCGGAAGGGGTGGTTGGCGAGGACCAGCACGTCGTCGACGAACGACGTGGCCCGCTGCTCGCCGAGCCACTCCAGCGCCGCCACGGCGCGCGCCTCGTTCTCGGGGAGGTCGGCGGCCCAGCCGTTGAGCTTGCCGTCCCAGCGGCGCTGGAACTCCCGCAGCAGCTCGACCTCGTTGCGGCCCGGAGCCACCAGGACCGTGCCATGCTCGGCGGCGGGGATGTACCACTCCAGTCCCTGGAAGATCAGCTGCCGCGGGTTGCGGGCGCGGGCCGCCATGATCTCGGCGTGCTCGGCGGCGGCGCCCTTGGAGGCGTGGCCGTGGTTGCTGTGCTCGGTGAACGCCATCCAGTCCAGGCCGTGCGCGGCGCCCTTCCGGGCGAGCTGGTCGAAGTCGTACTTGGCGTCGTGGCTGTACCGCGAGTGCACGTGGTGATCTCCCACGAGCCAGGCGAGCTCGGGGTCGCCGCGGCGGGCGCTCGCGGCGGCCGCGGGCGCGGCGAGAGGCAGGACGCTGCTCGCGAGCGCGAGGCCGGCGGCCATGCCGACTCCGCGGAGGAACGAGCGGCGGGAGGCGCCCTGCGCGTCGAGGGACGCCTCGGGGATCGCCGGGTCGGCCCAGGGAGGAAGGTGGGTGGGCAGGATGGGGTCGGGCATGGGGGAACTCTCCGGGAGGGTGACGGGCGGAAGGCGCCGGCCGGGGGCGGCCTTGCGACCTTCGCCGATCGGCGTGGCCGCCCGCTGAACGGGCGGGGAACGCGGGGCTTCCTCCGGGCCACGATCACCCGCGACGGCGCCGCTGACCCGCCTCAGTCGAGCGCGTTGCGGCTGGTCGCGGTCGCCTCCAGCGGCACGCCGTCCGGAACGAACGGCGAGAACACCGGCGGGTGCCACGCGCCGGCGACCGTGACGCGTGCCGAGGCGCCGTCCGCGGTCCACGCGCCGACCAGCACCGCGTCGCCCGGCGCGACGTCGATCACGGACTGCGCCTGGGTGCGCATCCGGTCGGCGTCCAGCTCGGCGCGCGGCACGCCGCCTTCGAGCGTGAGCGAGAACCCGTCCGCCGCGGCGAGCGCGGCCGCATCGGCGAGCGCGTCGAGCCGCTTCTGCGCGAGATACAGGGACGTGGCGTTCACGCACACCAGGATCAGCGCGATCGCGAGCACGGCGTACCCGAGCGTGAGGGGCAGGATGCTGCCGCTCTCGTCGCCGCGGACGTCGAAGCGCGCCGCCGTCATCCGGCCTCCCAGAAGCGCGACACCTTCTGCACCGCGGTGGCTTCGACCGGGACGACGGCCAGGCGGTCCAGGCCCAGCAGCGGCGGAACCAGCGGCAGCTTGACGGACGCGGTCACCGTGACGAGCACGGTGCCGCCCGGGGCCGGACACGGCCCGGCAGGGCGGCAGCTCACGTCGGCGTCGAAGCTCTGGATGCCGTACTCGCGCGTGACGGATGCGAGCACGGCATCCGGGTCGCCCGCCGCGGGACCGGACGCGATCACGCGGGCGGTGAATCGCGCGGCCGACTCCACTCCCAGCGTCTGGGACTGGATCTGACCCAGCGCGAGCACGAGGTAGGTCAGCGGCACGAGCATCAGCACGCCGACCGTCAGGAACTCCAGCGCCGCCGAGCCCGCATCGTCCGCGATCAGCCTGCGCAGCCGCCGTGCGGCGTCACGGCAGCGATTCGAGCGGCGCACTGGCCGTCACCTCCAGCCCGGCGGGGACTCCGAGGAGTCCGATCAGCGGCAGCGTCGTGCGCACCGTGATCGCGAGCGACGGCACACCCCCGGTCGTGGTCCGCGACACGGCGATGTCCTCGGCGTACTGCGCGCCGACGGCCCGCGAGATCACGAGCCTGGCGCGTTCGGCGCCGTCGCCCGGCGCGGCATCCGCGAGCGCCGCGTGGTGGGCGCCCTCCACCGCGGCATCGTGGACGACGTTGCGCACGTAGATCGCCAGCCCCAGCTGCATCACCCCGAGCGTGAGCAGCGTCAGCACCCCGCCGACCAGCACGAACTCGGCGGGGCCCGAGCCGCGCTCGGCCTCCCCCGCCGGCGCGAAGCCGAGGCCCCGCGCGTGCCGGGTGGCGGGCCGCGCGATCACAGTCCGGACACGCGCGAGATCGCCTGCTCGAACAGCCCCGACAGCGCGGGACCCGCAAGCGCCCAGATCACCACGACCAAGCCGGCCGTCATGAGGGTGATGAGAACCCAGCCGGGGACGTCGCCGCGCTCGTCGTCGCAGAGGTCTCCCCACGCCGTCCGGGCACGCACGAGCGCCCGCTCCATCAGTCTCTCCATGTCCGTCTCCTTCATCTCGAACGGTGGCCCGGGTCATCCGATCCCGAGCCGCAGCATGAACACGCCGGGGAACACCGCGAACACGACGCTCAGCGGCAGCAGGCCGAAGACCAACGGCAGCAGCATGAGGATCTCCTTGCGCCCCGCGGTCTCGATCAGGGAGCGCTTGGCGTCCTCGCGAGCGTCCGACGCCTGCGCCTGCAGCGCCTGCGCGAGCGGAGCGCCGCGGTCCAGCGCGGCGACGATGTGCTCCACCGCGCGAGAGAGCGCGGGCACCTGCAGGCGGCGCGACATGGCGGCGAGCGCGTCGGGAAGGCTCGATCCCGTGCCGACGTCGAGCACCACGGCGCGCAGCTCGGCGGTGAGCTCCCCGGAGCCGACGGCTCCGACGCGGCGCAGGCTGTCCAGGATGCCCTCGCCCGCGGCGAGGCACAGCGCGAGGAACTCGAGCACGGTCGGAAGCTCGTCGGCGATGCGGGCGGTGCGCGCCTTCGCCTGGCTCGTGAGCAGCAGGTCGCACAGCAGCACGCCCGCCGCGCCGCCCACGAGCGGCAGCAGGAGGCTCGGACCGCTGAACGACCCGGCGAGCGCGAGCCCGACGACGGCCATGGCACCGACGGCGAGCCCAGCGACTCCCCAGGCGAGCTGGCGGGCGCGGAACGCGGCCGGATCGACGGGACGCCCCGCCTGCGCCAGCCGGATCATGAGCGTGTCCGATGTGCCCAGGAGCCGCACGGCCCACCGTGCGACGCGATCCGCCACCGCCCGCCAGTCGAAGGCCGCCGTGCCGGGCGCGAGCAGGTTCCACGCCGTGGTTCCCGCCGGATCCGTCACGTCGCGGATGTACGGCGCGATCCGGCGAGAGAGCGAGGGCGCGCCGATGCGCGGGATCAGCACGAGCAGCAGGCAGATGCCCGCTCCCAGAGCGCCGCCGAGGAGCACCGCGAGCGCGGCATCCGTCGCCCACGTCACGCGAACCACCGCCTCGGCTCGGGGAGGCGGCCGATGCGGATCATCACGCGGTACGCGACGAAGGACACCACGGCCCCGCCGACGATCAGCACGACGCCGGCCGGGCTCGAGTACGCCTCGGCGCCCTCGGGACGCAGGGCGAGCAGCGCCAGGATCACCCACGGCGCGACGACGCCGAGCACGGCGGCGCCCTTGGTCCACGACTGACGGGACTCCACCTCGGCCCGCAGCGCGGCATCGGCCCGGACGGAGGCCGACAGCGCCCGGAGCACCGGCACCAGCTCGGTTCCTCCCACCTGCCGCGCCATCCGGACCGTCTCCACGATCCGGTCGGCCATCGGGTCGGCGAGCGCAGCCTTCAGGCGGTCCGCGCTGGAGTCGAAGTGCCCGGAGGCGGTCATGTCGCGCTCGAAGCGCCCGAACGCCGCCCGCAGCGTCGGCGGCGCGGAGACCGCCAGGCTCGAGATCGCATCGGGCAGCGACATCCCCGCCCGCACCGACGCGATGAGGAGATCGCACACGTCCGGCCACAGCGCCCGCCGGGCCCGGATGAGCCGCGAGCGCCGGGCCCGCAGCCACGCGATCGGCGCGGCGGCGCCCGCGGCGAGCGCGAGCAGGGCGAGCGCGGGGACGGCCGTGGCCAGCCAGGCCACCGCCGCGGACAGCAGGGCGCATCCGGCGCACGCCAGCACCACGACCTTCTCGGGCACATGCGAGAGGCCTGCGCCGGCGAGCAGCCGCCCGATCGCACCGGTCCTCGGCGTTCGCCCCTCCGGACGCTCCCGGACGGGCCAGAGCCACGGCGAGACCGTCAGCAGCAGCCCGCCTCCCAGCAGGACGCCCCACAGCACGGTCATCCCCGCACCTCCGCCGGAGCCCGGTGCACCGCCCGCACCTCCGGGACCTCGCCCAGGATGCGGCCGGTCGGCTCGACGATCTCCGCCACCCTGCGCGAGCCGTCGGGGAGCCGCTCGCAGTGCACGACCAGGTCGACGCTCGTCGCCACGGCGTGGAGCACGAACCCGCGGTCGATGTTGCGGCCGGCGAGGAGCGGCAGCGCGGCGAGCCGCCCCAGCGCGTCCACCGCGGAGTTGGCATGGATCGTCGCGGCGCCAGGGACGCCCGTGTTGAGCGCGAGCAGCAGGTCGAGCGCCTCGGCGTCGCGCACCTCCCCGACCACCAGCCGGTCGGGCCGCATGCGGAGCGCCTCCTTCACGAGCCGCCGCAGCGTGATCTCGCCCGTGCCCTCGAGGCTCGGCTGACGCCCCTGCAGGGCCACGAGGTCGGGGGCGTCGACGCCGAGCTCGAACGTCTCCTCCACCGTGATGATGCGGTGCCCCTCCGGGCTCGCGCCGACGAGGGCGCCCAGCAGCGTCGTCTTGCCCGCGTGCGTCGCGCCCGAGACCAGCACGCTGCGGCCGTCGCGCATCGCCTCGCGGAGCAGCTGCGCCGCATCCGGTGTGAGCAATCCGAGCGCGACGAGGCGGTCGAGCGATCGGTGCCCCGCGAGGAACTTGCGGATGTTGACGGCCCAGTGCTTCCGGGCGATCCCGCCGATCACGACGTGCAGGCGGGATCCGTCCGGCAGCGACGCGTCGACGAACGGCTGGCTCAGGTCCACGCGCCGCCCGGTGGCGTGGAGCATGCGCTCCACCAGGTCCCGCACCGACGCATCGGTGAGCTGCACCGGCACCCGCTCGGACACCCCGCCGCGCGCGACGAACACCTTGTCCGGGGCGTTGATCCAGAGCTCCTCCACGCCCGGGTCGTCGAGGTACGGCTGCAGCGGCCCGTAGCCGGTGACGGCGGCCAGCACCTCTCGCACCCGCGCGGCCTCGTCGTCGATCGGCGCGGTGCCGCGCGCGAGCGCGACGTCGTTGTGCCGCCGCACCTCGGCCTGCGCGATCCGCGCCACCCGCTCGGGCGAGCGCGCCGGATCGGCCTGCTCGGCCCGGAGCCGGTCGCGCACCCTCTCCACGAGGGCTGACGTGCTGGGGGTCACACGGCCATGATGGCCGCGTGACGCGGATCGGCCGGGAAGTTATCCACAGCGAACCCGAGGGCTGTCCCCCACCGGACCGGACGGGGCCGTCAGTAGACTGGACGGGCTCGCGGGAGTGGTGAAACTGGCAGACACGCAGGATTTAGGTTCCTGTGCCTCCGGGCGTGTGGGTTCAAGTCCCACCTTCCGCACGAACGTCGTTCACAGCACGCTCTTCGAGACAGGACAACGGTGCATCCTCTCGCTCTCATCCCCTGGCTGGATCCGCAGACGATCATCGATGCGGCGGGCCCCTGGGCCCTGCTGGTCGTGTGCCTCATCGTGTTCTCCGAGACGGGCCTGCTCGTCGGGTTCCTGCTCCCCGGCGACACGCTGCTGATCATCTCGGGGCTGTTGACCCACACGGTCGACGTGTTCGGCGTGAACATCTGGATCACGAGCGGCCTGATCGCTCTCGCCGCGTTCGTGGGCGGAGAGGTCGGCTACCTCATCGGCCACAAGGGCGGGCCGGCGGTGTTCGAGCGCAAGCAGTCGGGCCTGTTCAGCGTCAAGAACGTCGAGCGCACGAACGCGTTCTTCGAGCGCTTCGGCGGCATCACGATCATCCTGGCCCGCTTCGTCCCCATCGTGCGCACGTTCGCGCCGGTGGCCGCGGGCGTCGGGCACATGCCGTGGAAGCGGTACTCGCTCTACAACCTGATCGGCGCGGTGCTGTGGGGCTTCGGCCTCACGATGCTCGGCTACCTGATCGCGTTCATCCCGTTCGTGGGCGAGTTCGTCACCGAGTACATCGACCTGATCTTGATCGTCGCCGTGCTCGGCACCGTGATCGTCACGGCCTGGCACTACGTCGCCGAGCGCCGCAAGGCCCGTCTGGTCGAGTCGGCGCCGCCGGTCGAGGAGCTCGTGCTGGAGCCCGAGGTGTTCCAGCGCGGCGCCGACATCGACGGCGACGGCACGCCGGACATCAAGCTCTAGGCGGCCCGCCCGCTACGACGCCTTCTTGGCGCGCTTGCGCTTGGGCTTCTCCTCGGCCGGCTCTTCGGC